>Ga0164242_10001707_pt1 | contig 25888 bp, 21 predicted proteins | sample OricomgcompostMG_FD_108783 | JGI IMG/M metagenome (GOLD analysis project Ga0164242, IMG submission 108783) | Miracle-Growth compost microbial communities from Emeryville, California, USA - Original compost - Miracle growth compost (MG) ...
AGGCGACGGTACCGTATTTCTCGTGTAACCGTTTATGGTAAGCATGCTGCCGGCCGCTAATAAGCCGGAGGGCTGCCGGGATGCTGGAAACGGCATTCAGCCACGGGCCGGGAAACTTGGAGATTGGGCTGAAGAAGAGTCGGCGACCGAGGACCAGCAGTAGAAGAGTCCCGACCTAATCAATTCCATCTTCAGGATTCGTTTGTTCAGGAGCGACGGCCTCGGGTCTCGCTTAGCTTACCAGGAGCAGGGCTGCCTGCAGGGCCAGGAACGGGTCCGTCACGACACTCATGGTGGAGGTAGTGATCCTGGATAACAGCAAAGCGCTGGCTAGAAGGAACGACGAAGGTGGGTGTGAAGAAGAAGGGAACTCGCCGGCGACAGCTCTCCACGAGCTCCCCGGGAGAGCGGCGAGTGTGGGGGGAGTGTTTCCAATGCGATGGGCTGGGTTCGCTGGAAGAGTGGAACCAGGCTAGTGTGCATCTGATGAGGAAGCACCCTTGATGCTGGGGTCGGGATTAATTCCTATCCTAGCAACCCGCTTGCGGCCGATCAGCCTTTGGGACAGATGGGGCAGTTCGCGCGGAAGCCGGAAACCGGGGCCCAGCTTGGCGAAACATCCCGTCTTCATCGTTCGCTAGTCTCCTTTCCTTCGCTGCCGATACAACCGCACGAGCGCTGCAACACTACTAGTGCTTTGCAGTGGGCCCCTTTTTCTCGCGGTCACACCCCCTTCACCAGATGAGCTTGATGTGGTTTAATATCAGTAAGCCACATAATTGTGAACAACTGGGCCGGCCTGGGAGCTTTCCGAACTGGTGACGGATGTCTTCCTTGTTTCGTAACTTCATCACGCCTATCCGTAATCCGTATGGGTATGCGTAGATGTCTCAACGAGCCTTACCGGCAGCAGCCATGTCGCCGGCCTAGGTTCAACTACATCGTTTCGGTAGAGGCTGAACGCATTGCTCATATATGCACACCTGCTAGTCTGTAAACGACACCTCGGTACCTTGCTAGTAATTAGTAATGAGACTGTAATCACTGTACTCATCTGCGCGAAGTCGTAATGGTTGCTGCGAGCCCCTGGCGTGCCCGGTCCTATCACCCGCCGATTGTGTGCTGAGATGGCGTAGTGCAAACGCGGGTTCTACCAGGATTTCTCGAAAAGCCAGGACCTAATGCTGCGTGTAATTTCGAGGTCTTAATCACGGTCAGGTACGGATTACACACGATGGCGATGCCCGTGATCTCTCGGGTGCAGCTCCGAGGTCTCGGCTGGTCCGGCGAACGAGACTAACAGAGCCCGATGACGGTACCCTACTGCACTGCCCACCACGCGAAAGACGCAAGTGGTAGGCAAAATGGGCTGGCGATGTCGTACTGCATGGCGCAGGATCAAATTTGCAGCAAGAGGGGGGCAGCCTATTGGGCGAGCTGGGGTAAACCCACGAGCTTCTCTGCATGGCCCAAGCATGGCCTGCCCATCAAAACTTGACTGGCTGGGGCCAAGCAAGCTGTGCGGAAATTTTAGATCGAGCGAGGGGATTGATATAGAAAAAATAGAAAATAGAAAAAAGGAATTCGAGACATTTTGCACGCACCCGATCTGCATCGATTCTCGTGGCGGGCGGGGGGAAACATTCTTTTGGCGGAAGAAAAAAAAAACCTGGCCGGTTCACTCCAGATCCTCCCTTCTCATGTTTCCTAACATTTACGACGCGCAAACCGACGAGGCTGTTGTGAGAGGCGAGGAGACCAACTAACAGTAGCAGAGGAAAACATCGGGGATCTAATACATACGCAAGCCCAGCCTCAGAGGCCCACCCGATCGACCCAAAAACAAACACCGTTGCGCTCGGGATTCGTGGTTTCCCCGCGTCTTCTTGCCTCCTCTGCCAACTGCCAACGGCCACCATCTCCAACGACATACAAACGTAAACCTCCTCTCGCAACTACATTTCACTTTTCTCCTTAACACTCTCCGGGGTCCAAACAAGTGGTAAAGTCCCGCTTAGTCGACTTACAGGACGAGCTACTTGCACAATTACTTGCATTGCCGGATCTGCTGGCCCCGAGAGGGAACCTAACAACCTCGCCCGCCATTGGCACACCCGCCCACTCACTCACCGAACATTTGCGGGCTGTCGAATTGAAGCCCTCCTCCTGCGTCAATTGGGCCCGGCGATCCGATCCATACCTTTACACCCCCCTCACCACTGACTTTCCTCTCCCCTCTCGCCGCCGCGGTATAGCCCCATTTATATCTGTTGTTTTTTTCTCCACACTTTGGATTTGCAGACACCGATAATGGCGTCCTTCTCGCCCGATGCCCCGCCGTCGGCGTCCAGTGTTGCATCCCCGACGCTGTCGAACGACGATGGGGCCATGACGGCGACCAGGACCCCAGACATGTCGGGGACCACCGACGGCGTTAATCCCCTGGCGCCACCACCTTCTGTGCCTGCGGCTTGTCTCGCCTGGGTATGTTTTGTTTTTGCCGTCATCCCCCGTCGTCCCCGTCATCCCCGTCATCTATGCATGAATGAATTTACTACTCTACCTACCCCAGCCAGGTCGGCGATTTGAGAGAGGCTAGTGAGTGCTGACATGGTGTGCGCTCGCTTCTTTCGGCGACTAGAGGTCGAAACATTTGAAATGCGACGGCGTCACCCCGTGCTCCCGCTGCACCAGCTCCAACCAGGAATGCATCTACGTAGCCTCCCGCCGCGGCTACAAGGGCCCGCGCCGGAACACGGCAGCGAACCCCAACAAGCGGCACGCCTCGTCGTCACCCCCCGCCGCCACCGGCGCCCCCGACAGCTGCCCCATGATGCTCGGCGCGAGCCCCGTCTCCCTGCCGCCCTCGAGCATCACCGCCTTCAGCCCGGCCATCGTGCTCCCGGACACCCAGCCGGCCTCCCCGTTCGTCGGGGGCCAGCCCGCGTCGAACCTACAGCTGTACCGGAACCCCTTCGCCGCCGCCGCCGCCGCCGCGAATGGGAGGAACCTGGCGCTTACGCCGGCTGCGGCTCATGGCATCGCGCCGCCTGCTCCTAGTCTTCCAGAGCGTTGTTTTGACGCTTTCTACCACTTTTTCCATGCCGGTCACCCTTTCGTCTTGCCAAAGGACTCGCTGCTACGGCTTATGAAGGAAGGCACGACGAAACTAGATGCTCTCATAAGTGCCATGCGCTACATCGGATCACTATACGTGGATGCCGGTCCAGCCCGCGCTCACTATCTCGACGAGGCTATTCGGCTATGCTACCAGCCCACCACCCCCAAGGACGGGTTCCTAGTCCAGGCATTGCTGGTCATTATCATCGGGCTGGACGGCAGCTGTGAGCAGGAGAAGGCGCGGGAGCTCCTTTCCGACTGTGAGCGAATCGCCGTCGAGATCAATCTCAATACACGACCATTCGCCGCCATGCACGGCCGAGGAAACCCGGTCATCGAGGAGAGCTGGCACCGCACCTGGTGGGACCTCTACGTTTGCGACGGCATGATTGCCGGTGTACACCGCGTGACGAACTTTTTACTCTTCGACATCGCCGCAGACGTGGCCCTACCGTGTGAGGAGCATCAATACCTTTCCGGGGTAAGAACTCTCTTTTGTCCCCCCATCTTTGGTCCCCATCGTAGTTTCACAACACTCACCTGCGCGCGAGCAGGATATCCCCCAGCCAATGTACATCGAAGACTTTGATGACCAGCTGTTCTCCGGCGAGGAACGCCCCTTCTCGTCTTTTGCGTATCGCATCGCGGCGGCCCGGAATCTCGGCCGATTCATGCGCACCCCGACCACGATGTTCCCGGGAGACGAGAATGTCACCAAAGTAGAAGCTCTCCTCACCAATTGGCGGATCCACCTCCCCGAGTCCAAGAGGTACAACATTAACAAGCAGTGCCAACTGGACGAGATGATGTTCCAGGCGCATTTCATCACGTTTGCGTAAGTTTGTTTCCCCATGCCTTGGGCGTTTTGAGCTAGTTTATCAGCTGACATTTTCGGCCAAGCTGTACCATCATGCTTCACCAGCCGCTGTCGCAGCTCGACTCGTCACCAGCTCGCTCTGTGACATCCTGCGCGCCTCACCGGCAGGTCGCCAGCGGGCAGGAATTCAACACGCACACGCAGTTCACCATCACGGCGGCCTACGAGATCAGCAAGATGATCACCCAGCCGGTGCCGCTGCTCAGCCACACGCACTTCTTCACGTGCGTCGTGACCCTGTCGTCGGTCGTGCACCTGTCCAAGTGGGCGCTGTACTTCATCCAGGACGAGGAGGACCTCCGGCAGCAGATCCGCCTCAACATCGGCGCGCTCGCCAACATCAGCCAGGTGTGGAAGGCCGCCAACACGGCCTGCGGCCAGGTCAAGGGCGTCGCGCAGGAGATCTACCGCGCCAAGAAGGCCCAGCAGATCAACCCGGCCTTCTGGACCGGCTTCACGCAGGAGCAGATGATCAGCTCGCTGAACGCGGATGAGGGCATCATGAGCGAGTTCGACAGCATGCTTTCACAGGTGACTACGGCTCCGTGAGAGGCCTCGTTGGAATTATGAAGGTACCAAGCAGGTCATTAATTCAGAAAAAGGGGGGAAGAAACTGGACTGGGACCTATGAGAAAACAGCGTGAACGGGAAACGAACATCAATTTCCTTTGTTTTGGTCGTCGTCAAACAACCACCATTGCCGAAGCTTGGCTCGGGACATTTTGCAGCTGTAAAGGGGGGCAGGGACTTTTAATGAGGCGATCTCGGACCTTTTCTCGTAGGAAAAGCGCGGCGTTGATTGGGTGGATGGACCAGTGGGAGACGCTCTGCTCCCGTTTCACGGCCCTCGGCCTTTTGGGGAGGGGGATTTAAATAGGAATCGTAAAACGCGTTTGATATGCTGGGTGTTTACCTTTGCAAAAGCGGCAGCGTAGATGAACCCCTTTATATGGGAACTATCAAGCGGGCGACACAAAACGTGCCCCCGCAAGCCCCGTCACATTAGCCTCAGACCGCACGTCGCAACCCTCATTCCACGTGCGTTAGCCTCAATATGCGTGCGCCAAAGGCGGGAGATCTCCGCTTGGCCATTCAGCTTGATCGCATGCATAGTCGAGAAACTTTCCGCCACTACCGAACTGCTTGCACCGGCTTCCCCTCCCCACTCCACCATTTCACGTCGCCGACCGGTGGAGACCCGCTCAAGAACAATAAAGGGATCGCTTCGGCGACCTTTGCCATGCGCATCTGACGGGGGGTGAACCCGCGGCCAATGGCGATGAAACGGTTAAACCCCGTCAGCGGCGACTCGGAGAAGGGTTAGATAGAGTAGGGCCAATTGCTACGTACAACGTAGTAGGTAGTTGCTGGGCAGGCCAAAGCGGTGTTCAGAAAAAGTTTCAGATAACCGCCGTCCTCTGTGAGGCTCCTCCTCCCCGCCCGACGGCAAACCCCCCCACCCCAAAGCCCGACCCTCCGGGGAACAGGCCGCTGCAGTTGCGGATGAAACCACATGTATGAGAAGCCTACCCTTCTCTGCATCAACGGGGACTCCCTCCTTAAGTGGGATGCTTTACTCTGCGCCTACCGGGCTAATTGCAATAAGGGGGGAGGGTCGCCACGGGCTCGCCGATATGGGCTTAGAAGGTCTTGTTGGCTCTCGTCACCTCGAGCTGGACTTAGTCGGTCGAGGTTTGACAAACATGGTCACCGTATCCCTTTCATCGGGAATCTTGGCATCTTACGTGGGAAAAAAATTGTTCTTCGTGCTTATCTCGGTGATCCCTTTTACCCTTCACTTTCTCTCGTCGATATTTCTCCCCAGTCGCTCGACGCCTATAAACATCGTGGAAGCCCCGTGGGAATGATCAAGCTCATCCACTGAAACCACCCTCCACAAACAACATTCTTTTTGCCATGGCGCTCACCAATACCTCTTCCGACTCGGCAGAGGCCGAGCGCGGCCCCAAGAATGTGCAAAATCTTGATATCGAGAAGCAAGCTGTCGCAGAGGCCCACCTCAAGAACACGACCGTCCAGAATATTTCGTGGAAGGGAGTAACTGTCACCGTCAAAGATCGGGTAACCAAGGAATCTCGGCCCATCGTCGACAATGTCGAGGGTATCGTCGAGGCTGGTATGTACCCCCCGCGACGCCGCTCGTCCACTTCCTTAAAAATATCCATTCTAACTCATCCCGACCAGGCGAGATCTGCGCCCTGATGGGACCATCCGGCTGCGGAAAGACGACGCTCCTCAACGTGCTGGCATCCCGCCCCACGGGGGCCCAGAAGGTCGAGGCGACCGTGCTGGTCAACGGGACCAAGCCGTCGCGGACGGCCTTCCGAGAGATGAGCTGCTTCGTCGAGCAGGAGGACGCCCTCATCGGCGCGCTGACCGTGCGCGAGACCCTGAACTTCGCCTCGCGCCTCGCGGGCACCGCGCGCTCGCTGCCGAAGCGGGAGCGCATCGCTCGCATCGACGGCCTGCTCGACTCCTTCGGCCTGCGCGACCAGGCCGACACCCTCATCGGCACCCCGATCCGCAAGGGCATCAGCGGGGGCCAGAAGCGCCGCGTCGGCGTGGCTAGCCAGCTCATCACGAGCCCCAAGATCCTGTTCTTGGACGAGCCCACTAGCGGTCTTGACTCGGCGGCCAGCTGGGAGGTGGTTAACTACTTGAAGGGTGTCGCGAAGCGGAATAATGTAAGTGGCGCACCACTTACACAACCCCCGCGTCCGCGGAAGATCCCTAGTTTAAGAGAGAAGGGGGGGGGGTGAACGTTTACTAACCCATTCTTTCTTTCATTTCCGCAGCTCATCGTCATAGCCAGCATCCACCAGCCCAGCACCTCGACCTTCAACCTCTTCGACAAGCTGCTGCTCCTCTCCGCAGGCCAGCCGCACTACTTCGGCCCCGTCTCCGACGTAGCGCCGCACTACAGCTCCCTCGGCCTCGAGCCGCCGCTGCACACCAACCCGGCCGAATTCCTGCTCGAGCTCGTCAACGTCGACTTCGCCGCCCACCACGACTCGGCCGCGAACCGCCTCGACGAGATGCAGCACTCCTGGGCCACCTCGGACCGCGCCAAGCAGCTGACTGTCGCCGTGGAGGCAGCGGCGAAGCAGCAGCAGCAGCAGCAGCAGCAGGACGGCAGCAGCCCCAACCCCACGGCGGCGCTGCGCGAGACGACCCGCAAGAAGCCTAGCGCGCCGAGCCTCGTGCTGACGCTGCTGCACCGCAGCTTCGTCAAGAGCTACCGCGACGTGGTGGCGTACGGGATCCGGCTGGCCATGTACACGGGACTCGCGATCATGATGGGCACGGTGTGGCTGCGGCTGTCGACGGAGCAGTCGTCCATCTACCCGCTGACCAACGCCATCTTCTTCGGTTCGGCCTTTATGTCCTTCATGGCGGTGGCGTACGTGCCGGCCTTCCTCGAGGACAGACAGCAGTTCGTCAAGGAGCACCACAACGGCCTATACGGCGCCGCCGAGCTGGTCGTGTCCAACTTCCTCATCGGCCTGCCGTACCTGTTCCTGTTCGCCGTCATCTTCTCGGTCATCTCCTACTGGCTGTCCAACTTTCAGCCCACGGCCACGGCCTTCTTCACCTGGGTGCTGTGGCTGTTCCTCGACCTCGTGGCCGCCGAGTCGCTCGTCGTGCTGATGACTTCGCTCTTCCCGTCCTTCGTCATCAGCCTCGCCCTCGTGGCCTTCGCCAACGGCCTGTGGATGTCGGTGGACGGCTTCATGGTCAGCCCCACGTCGCTCAACGTCTTCTACAAGTACGTCTTCTCCTACTGGGACTATCAGAAGTACGTCTTCCAGAATATGATGGTCAACGAGTTCGCTGAGCGCGTCTACGAGTGCGCCCCTGACCCGGGCGCCGGCGCCTCCGGCTGCACCTGCATGTTCAGGACCGAGCTGGCGGACCAGTGCAGGATCGCCGGCCAGGGTGTGCTGGACCAGTATGGCTATAAGCCGGGCCACATGGGGAGGGATATCGGGATTATGATGGGTATCATTGCCGGATATCGCATTGCAGGGTGGATTGTGTTGATGCTAAGGAAGTAATCCCGACAGGAGGGTGAGACTAGAGGCATAGATAGGCGTTTTTGCTTTTTCGGTATATCCGGTGGTGCCCCCCTCGTCTCCGCGTTTTGGCGGGCGGGTAATGGTATAAGCTCAAGATCTCTTAACTCCCTCTGATAATAGAGTTTTTCTCTCAACTGGAATTCCGACCAACGTTGGAGCTGTGACCCTTAGAAAGCACCTGGGAACAGAGGTGCAAAAGGGGATAGGTTGGGCGGTTGGCAAGTAAAATGCATATTTATCTGCATAAGAAGCCAATTCCAGGTTCTAGGTCGTGTGCGTCGTAGTCGTGATTGTTCCCCGTGTCCTAACGCCACGAACAAATGTGTAGGTAACCAAAAGTATTGCCCCTATTTATGGCGCCTCCCAAAAAAAAACTCCATCTAGCTTCTGATACCGTCCCAATGCAATTTCTCGGCCATCATGTAGATAACAAACCCTCTCTACCGATCCCTCTTTATACAGGAGCCACCTCGGCAAAGCCTCTTTGCCTAGTGTGGCAACTAACGAGACACCAGTCGTGCAGCCTGATACGGCTGTGGACCTCTCTCGTGTTGGGGCTGTTACGCCATTGCAGCCCTATATGGCAAAGTACCACTCGGGTCTTCGAGACTAATTGTCCGCCAGCATCTACTCCTGCTATCACCAGCAGCAGACCCAGCAACACCGAGCACATCGGTCGTCGGTGCAATGATCACGCTAGGGTGTGATGCACCGAGGAAACGACTTGGTGGCCCGTGCTGCGTAGTGGTGCTGGCCACGGGAGTAGCAATGTGCGAATGTCTCGTTCCTCGTAGGTATGCTTTGTATAGCGTCTACCTAATAGATAGCGCATCGAATGGACGTCTCGAGCCTAGTAGGCCCTAGCTCCCAGCCCTAGCTCCTGCTAAGGCTGGAAGCGGCTTCGTGGCAGCGGGTGTCCGCAATAGGCGCTCTATTTCAATCCTGCTGCGCTTATGTATCAGCAAGGGCACCGATTAAGAGGCTGTCTCGGCCCGTTACGAGACACGATGGATGCATAGCGTGCGTCCGAGAGACAGAAGCCCCATGTCTGCCACTTGCGGTGGGGGTCGGTTGAGTCGGGCCTTCTACAACCCACCCTCCCCACTATCCATCCCCAGCTTGGTGAAAGGGCCGGGGCGAAAGAGAGAGGGAAACGAACCTTTTGTGACTTTGAGGAATCATTGCGCAGCGCAACACCAAGTCCGATGCCGATTACAATGGTCACGACCAATGCGAAGGCGCCCGTCGCTATGATGACCCAGAACATCTGCCTCCTCACCCCGCAAATCATGTCTCGCTGAAATATGCCGTTGCCTCTCGGGGCGGCCGACTGCGCCGCCCGGTCGCTCGTCCTGCTCCGGCGCGTATGATCGTGGCCCGCCGTGGTGCCGTGCGCCGTATACGGCCCGAGATAGTTGGGGCTCCCGTAGGTTGCGGCGTCGCGCAGGGGGCTCGCCCTGTCCGCGTGTCGTTGCGAGCCAGCTTCGAGGTCCTCTCCTGCCGCCTCGCTCGTTCGCCAGCCCCTTCCTGGCCTGCGTGGCATCTCCATGACCGACCCGGCGGCATGCTTGCTTTTCTTCTTGCCACGCATGTTGTGTCCCGTGTTTGAGGGAGGCGTCGGGAGGGACTACCGTCGTTACCGGGGTAGCCGGGCGATAGCAGGCATGGTTTCTTCAAGTTTGGCGGGGGCGGAGGCAATTGAGGAGATTGGGACGAGCTTATAAGTTTATGAAGAAGTAGAAGAAGAAAAAGTAAGGGAGAAAACGAGGGGATGAAGGAGGAGAGCCGCAGTGAGGCGACGATCGAAGGAGGAGATTTAACAAAAAGCTGCAACGATGGGAAAGAAGAGTGAAAGAAGAGTGTTGGCGAAACGCCCCAGAAGCAATTCTCCACCACCAAAGTGGTAGGAAGGAAGCGGATCGCAACTTTGCGTTAAATGAGATCTAACCGGGAACCCTTCCAGGAGAGAGCGGAGAGAGCCTCGTGGTATATTTTTGTACCCAAAGTGGTATTTGCACCTTGTTTTCCACTATTGCCGGGCATGCGACCACTTGGTCAGCTCGTTCAAGTCTTCCCATGCGAGAGAGAGGGCAAATTTGTAGGAATAGGTTTCGAGTTCGTTCCGCCCAGGTAGGTCAGTTTAGATGGGGGCAGAGCAGAGCAGACACAGGCTTCTCGGATCAATGTCTCCTTTTTGCCAGGTGCGGGAGCGGCCTGAAAGCTGCTGCTCCTTACTGCTGCTGCTTTTTTTTTTTGGCAGTGGGCGAGAACAACCGGGGGGGGGTATTGATTTACCAGACACCTGTCCGTTGGGCGGTACATTAGCAGGAGAAAAAAGAACCTCAATGCTGATCCTCGCGCAAGGAGCATGGAGCATGCCGCTATCTCGTTCGGCAGCTTGAGCGTAATCCTTGGTGCCGCCGAGTATCACGCCGTCTGGGTCCCCGCGCGCGTCGGCGTAAAGGGGACGATTGGGAAAATTCCCCAGAAGAAACGACCGCCGCCTCTCCTTCCGCTCATGGGCATTCTAGAAGCGGCATTTTTCGTGTTTGGCAGGGTGTCCGTGGCCAATCGGAACATTGGGATCGCTAGCGGCCCGGGGAGAGGTACTAAATGGTACTTTTCCCATGTAGAATCTCAATCGAGCCAACGTTGTATCCTTTAAGTAGCAGCAGCAGCAGCCTCTTGGCACCAGATACAGGGAATGCTGCCCACCCTTATGCCCCCCTTTTGGGCGGACCAGTAGGGTTACGCGTCGACAGGGGTGGGGGGAGGTAAACTAAGCCGTCCACCCACATGACGGTCCGAACAACTGACCGAGAGGTTGCCGCTGCAAGGCCGGCCTCCACACATGTAACCTTGTGTGAGTCTTATCCGGGGCACATATCCATGCGCCGGCCCCTCTTCGAAGTATCATCAAGTCGAGGCGCCGAGGGTAACGGTGCTGATCCGGAATATCACCGCGATGGAAACCTGCCTGATCGGGGGAGGACAGTCCAACTTCTTGATCTCGTGAGGTTGTGGGACTCTGCGTCCGGCCGACTGCGACCCTCAACGCCAAGCCATGTGTGTGCTCTCGGCCAGAAGGACGGCCAGAAGACTCCCCGTGTCGAGTTTCGGCAACTCAAGCCAGTGATGGTCCAAAGTGGTTGCCCCGGCCGTCGCCGCTGCCGCTGTCCCTCGTCGACTTCCACCTTCGGTTGCGTGCCTGTCGCATTGCTTGTGTCCTATGCAAGTGACAGCGTTTCCCAAGAGGTCCGAGATGCCTCCTCAGGCGTTGCGGTCTTGGACGAGAGAAGCACCAGTTGTGGGGGGTTACTGCACTTGCTTGCTACCCCTATATATCCGCCATAGCAGCAACAGACCACCTTTACCTGCGACTACGCAGGCAAGTACGGATATGAGGAAGTAAAATAAGCAGCGGACGATCGCACCGGACATTCACACAGTCAAGTTCCTTCGAACCAGACTTGGCGCGCTGATCTTTCAGGTTTTGGTACACAACAATCATTTATACCGCCCATACCCTCTCTCCTTATTGCACGTCCCGTGCGCCTCATATGTGTAGGTAGAACCTTTCGCTCTGGTGAGAGAACCGTACCAAAAAAAAAAATTATAGAATCATCGCCAAAATCATCATGTAAAAAGAGACCCTCCCATCTCGGGAATGTCAGGGTACACGGCCCCTTGCCCTATGAGGCCACCCCGTCGCTTATCCTCAATAACACAACCTACGCGCTCTCCGCCTCGCCCAAACCCAACGATTTAAACGCCTCCGTAGCCGCCAACCGCCTCAACCTCTCCCTCAACACCTCAAGCTCCATCGTCGCCGCAGCCTCCCCCGCAGCCGCCTCCCCCTTTTCGGTCACCATCGCCTCGGCAGCCGCCCACAGCGGCGCGGCCCACCTCTCCGCGACGGCGGCGTGCATCGCCGGTGGCACCGCGGCCGCGAAGCGGTTAGTATCGCCGCCGGCCCAGAGGAACAGCGCGAGGTTGACGGCCTGCAGCACGAAGGGCGCGTTGGCGGCCCAGTGCTCCCGGATGCCCGCCGCGTCGAGCTCGCGCAGGAAGGCGAGGTCTGGGAACACGGCGTACTGGACCGTGTCGAGGGCGTCCGGGCCGGCGAAGAGTCCTGGCGTGGCGCTACCGCTACCGCTTGCGGCAGCGGCGATGAGCTCCTCGCGTAGCCAGGTCACGGCGGAGGCCTTGAGTTGCGCGAACATGCAATTCTCGATGAGGTCCTCCAGGATACGTAGCCGGTCCGCTTCCGCTGGGTCGGCGTGCAGGATCGAGCCGGCGAGGGAGTTGGCGGCGTTCCGAACGGGGAGTGCTGGGTGGTAGACTGCGATCAGGGTGAGTAGGTGGTGATAGGTCATGAAATTAGGTGTCGAGTCCTCGGGCGGTGTTTTTGACGAGTCTGCGGGGGTGGTTGCGGCGCCGGCCGAGATGAGCTGGTTCTCTTCGAGCCAGAGGCCAATTGCTACAATGGCCTCCGCTGTCCCCGGGGTGCTCTGTATCTGAGACTGTGCGTCGTCTTCTAGTAGCAGGTCCAGAAGGGCGTAGTGCTCCGGGAAGATGTGGATGTCCGGCTGGGGCTGGTCGGCGTCGAATACCGTCGAGGAGAACACCCAGTAAGCAAGCAGGCAGATGGAACCCCCAGTCGAGAGTGGGATATCGTCTGGACTCGAGCTATCCTCTGCGCCGGTCAAGGGGTCGCTCTGCATTGGCCCGGCTATGAGCTGCTTGATGAACGTGGCAGAGCATTTCGACAAGCCCAGGTCTTTCGTCAAGGCCTACATTGTGAGTTTTAGTTAGTGGTATGCCTGAAACCCCGCGGGAATAATAGATCAATAACATACGACCAACTGCCCAATGACGGCGTCTCTCGCTAGTAGCTCCTGGTCTTCTCGGAAAGCCTGGAGCGCACTTCTCTTCCCCGGTACAAGCTTCATCGGGTTATAGTACTCGAGTAGCCTTGGTGCCCACATCATATTGTTGCCGTTGATATAAGACTCCAATATGCAGGTCACGAAGCTAAGCAGGAGTTTACTCTGCAGCTCCTCTTCCGAAGGGTCCTCCGTGTCGTCCTTCTCCGCCTCCGGATCGGGAGCGTTCTTGGAGGTATCGCCGTCCTGGTCTGGGTTCGCAACATTGACGCTGGATTTTCTCGTCGGGAGAGGCGGTCTACGGTGGCCAGAGAGGCTGTGGACGAGGTTGATGACGCAGGCGGTGATGTCTCGGGTCGGTTGATATGTCCGATAGACGGTCTGCAGCGAGGTGGCCAGGAATCGCGATGGGTACTTCGTCTTGATGCGCTTGTGTAGGATGGCGAGCATGCCAATGAGGGTGATGAACTTCTGTGTGGTTGGCATGGCGGGCGTAGGTCGGGGTTCGTCTGCCTCGTCGCCGCTCTCGTAGCCTTCGTCCTGCTCCAGCGATTCCAGCACCTCGAGCACTTTCAGTATCACCTCGCGCGGATTTCCGAGCCGGGCTATAGTTTCGAGGCATGTCTCGCAACCCGGGATCGGGATGAGCATCTCGATTAGGTCCCAACCGATGTCCTGGGTCAGCTGTCCATCTTGAAGGATCTCGTCCAGGGCTGGAAGGATCTCGGGGGAGAGGTGGGATTCGAGGATAGTGAGGTAGGTAAACCGGTCCGTTGTCGGTGGCCGCGACTCCTTGATCGCCGCGATAGCTTTAGACAAATCGGCCATTTTGTACGGCTGGCGAGCGGGTTATGCTGCTTCTAGAATGGGTAGAAAAAAAGGCTTTCCGCCCAGGGAGTGATGTTGGGGATGATGGGTAGAAGTATTTACCCCACTCGAGCTGCCCCGCGCCAAGAGAGTCCAGGCCATGGATGCCTTCCTTTAGTGGAGAAGGTATTTACGATGACGTTGGAGGCTGTTTACTGACCGCAACCGATTCACATAAACCTTGCAACCCAGTCAGTCCTGCCTAGTACAGACTGTAAATGGGCGATTACGTGCTAGAAGAGACGGGCAACATATGAGTCTCGCTACTTGGGCCTGATATTTGTCAGTTTCAGCGGGCCATGAGAGATGCACATACACCAGACGTCAGGCATGAGACATGAGACACGATAGACGATAGATGGTAGATAACATCCATCGGTACGTAAAGGGACGCTCACACAAGTCTTAGACAAAAAGTTTTCGACTCCTTCTAGAAACGTCAATTAGAAACGCCAGACCTCCCTTAACTTAATCACTAGGCCTCCTTCTCCTCCCTCACCCCCCAACCCATCCTCCTCTTCGTCCTCAGCATCCAACTCCAGTGATTCCACGGGTCCTCAGCCAGCGTCGCCATCTCAATCACATCCCTATCCGAAGGCCCAACGCTGTGAATCCCATAATCGACGGCCAAGTGCGCAAACTTGGTCGCCGTCCACGGCTCACCAACCCCATTCCACTCGATGGCCGCGAACGCGTAAGCCTGGTAGACGAGACCCCAGAGCCCCTCCTGCTCCAGCAGCGCCGCGTGCAGCTCCGCCATCTGCGGCGTCGCCCTCGACTCGGACGAGTAGTCCTCCAGCTCGGCCGCCAGCCGCGCGATCTGCTCGACGCGGGCGTCGCTCGCGTGGCCCGCCGCCGCGGACGCCGTGCACGCGGCGCAGCCGCACCCGAACCCCCAGTTGCGGAGCAGCCTCTTGGCGCGGCGCCGGCGCGTGAGCAGGGGGTTGAGGTAGGAGATGGTGATCTCCTCGCCGGGGAGGATAGGCCGGATGGCGTGAATGTACTGCGTCAGCGAGTCGGGGTCGTAGTAGTAGTCGGCGTTGGCGCGGCAGTCGTGGTTCATGCGCGCGATTTCGGGGAAGAGCGCGTAGAAGGAGTAGTGCTGCTCCTCGTCGGTGGGGTCCGGCTCGATGTCGAAGGCGTTGGTCGAGAGGACCTTGCCGACTAGCTCGACGTGCGTGAAATTGGCCTCGTCGTGCGTCGAAAGGTTAAGCACTAAGGCTCTATGCTTCTCCGGGAGAGAGTCGACGAGTTCGGCTTGCAGCTGCATGTACTCTTCAGTGTCGAGGTGGGTAAAGGCGCCATAGTCGACCATCAGCGAGGCTGTGTTGGCCATGATCAGCTCCCCCCGGTTGATCAACCGTGTGGCAATCGCGCCCATGCCCTTTCCCTCTACTGGGACGACTTGGTACTTGGCTGGGATGGTCTGTACAATGTCCTGGTTCGTACCCTTGGTAACGATGGGGTCTGTAAATGCCGGATTCCGGGCTAGGTGGGCAGCCCTCTTCGGCGTTGTCACGATCCCAATGCCTCGATTCTCGGCAAAGGTTGAGTCGGAGAAGGCGCAGTACTGCCGCTCATCCTTGTGGCTCTTGAGGCACGGCGATGCCCGTGTCCAGGAACCACCACCACATCCGGTCCCATTACCAGAGCACGACGGCCATTCTCCCAGCACATGTTCCGTAGCCCCATCCGAGGTTAGAGCATCCAAGCGACACACAGGGTTCAGATCTAGGAGTGAAGGAACTACCCTGACACCACATATTCCGATGTGTGCATCTTGGTAGCTCAACAAGTGCCCGAGAACCGACACCGCGCATAGGGGTATCAGTATCGACAACTTCATCGTGATGGACTTATACCTTATCCTGCCTACTCAGTGAGGAGAAGGACAGGCGTAGAGTGGCATAACTGGGGAGGACAAGGGTTTCGAGCTGTACGACCTGAGAAGAAGAAGAAGAAGAAGAAGAAAGCCTCAAACGAGCAGCACACGGACTGGATGCTGGCAGTGAAACAAATCATGTCCAAGATATCGCTTGGCAACTTACCCCGCCCCCCCTCTCGTGAAGCAATCGCTTCTAAAGGAGATCGGAATGACGAACAGGTATGGTCTTTCATCGTTCCTCTCCCGCAAGTCTGGACTCGGGGCGTTTAATCAACTGTAACGGAGGAGAGGGGGGTAAGTCATGTTCTGGCTGAATGGACCCGGGATAACAAAATTGGCCGCGTCAGACACTCACCGAACCCTTGGTTATGGTGTGCTCGCTTCAGTTTTACCAGGAAACATTCCAAATGGTCTCATTCCTCAGGTTAGTGTCTTCATCTGCTTCCAATGATTGGGCGTGGAAAATAGACGACCTGCTCTGAGGTCGTGTCTATGTTGTTTCTTAGCCATGCTGAACCACGTGCGAGGGGAGACGGAGGAAACAAATTGTTTCACTATGTCTCAATGGCGCCATGACCTAAATCGGTTGCGACCGCCGAGCCGTTTAATTCCTGCCCTCATTCCGTCTCCTGGATCGCGACTGTACTAGTAAGCTCTTCAATAACCCCCACTCTCTCGGAAGGAACGCAACGTAACTTGCCGGACGGAGCACCAGAGGCTCAATCTTGGAAGAGCGTCTCAATGGCCTCCTTGCTCCAGGTATGCTCTTCTTAGGTAGGTATGTGTTTTAGGGTAGGTCTGCCTGTGGAGCTCATCTTGTCATAAAGCATTGGACGAGAAGGCGAAACTAACAGTAAATGTTGCGATAACTATGATCTATCTAGATACTCCCGGTTTGATACCCAAACCAAAAATAAGCTAACTAAAGACACACATGTCGAACATCATAAGTCATCACCAGCAGCGCCTCTGATGCTGCTTTCCAAATGGACAAGGTCCTCCACAGTCCACACCAAACAAAAGCAACCTCCAAAAAGCCTCCAATCACCAGTTCGGCTTCATCGCCCTGGCTATGCCCCTCTGGCATACCACGTCATCCATCATCAAATGTGGGCGGAGCCGGTCGCAGACCGGTCCTCACGCATATCCAAAGGAGTAAAAAAAACCCAGTGGTTCGAGTCCGGGCCCTGCGGTTCAGGGCAACAGGAGAAAAAGTAAAGATCTCATTCCTTCCTCGGCGTGGAAAACCTCACCCCCCGCTCCGCGCGGTGGGAGGTTTGAGAGCTCAATATGCGCCGCCACTCCGGCGTGCCGCGGCTCTTAGATTGGGATCTCGTTGCCTGGTGTGGCTAACGAGACCCCGGCGACGTCCAGTTTTTTGTCTCGGGGGACACTGAGACGCGCAAGGTGGTTTCTTGCACTTGTAGCAAAGCATGCAGTCCTGATGGGTCGGGTTTCCTGAGCAGCAGAGAGTAGGGTTCTGGCTGTAGGGGGAGTCGGGAGCAAGGGATTCAAAATTCAGGCGCTCCTGTGGGATACGGGAGGCAGCCGTGACATTGCAGAGGCCGATTCATTCATCCAGACTGTTGCCAAGATTGGCGGTAGTTTCCGTGGATGAGGTCTGCCTTGTTCGCCGTGATGGTCTCGCGGGAGATCCTGCCCATGGTTGTGAGGTATTCCTGGGCCTGGGTGATCTTCTGGAGAACCTGGAGATCTTCGGGTTGGGTGATTTCCTGGACGAGCTTGTTGAGAGCCTTCTGGTGCTCGTACCACTGGTCGATCTCCGGGTTGGCAGGGGCCTCAACAACCTTGGGAGCAGGCAGTTCCGTGCTCTGGCTGGACTTTGTCGAGGACTTGCGGCTGCAGGACCTGTCGGCGCTGTCCTTCTTCCTCTTGCGGCCCTTAGAGTTGCTCCCGGATGGCGGGGGCGAGGCAGCCGGGGCGACTTGGGTCGACGAGCCGTTATCATTGTGCACGCGCCTCATGTGATCCTTGAGGTTCCACTGGCGGGGGAATCCGCATCCAGCGTTGGAGCGCTCGCAACCTTCATAGGTGCAGAGGTAGGGCTTATCCCCATGGCCGTGCATGGCGTGGGCCTCACGCTCATGGCGGAGGAGGCATGCGGTAGAAGAAAACCGGGTATTTTCACACGACTCAACCTTGCAGCGGTATGGCTTGAGATGGGAATCCACGAATTTGCTGCAGGCGGGGGAGTGCGGTTAGCGGGAAGCACGGAAGGGAGAGATTGAGAAGGTAGTCTTACTCATAGTTGCACTTTAGCTTCTCGGGCTTGTGGTTGCAGTTTGGCTCCGCCTCCCACGGGCAGTGGAAAAGGCCATCCGATCTGGGAGACGCATTCTTGTAGAGGGGGTGGTCCCTTGCAACCTCACCTTCGCCGCTCATGCGACGGGTGTTGAATGGGGGCGGCAGCGAGAAGGTATCTTCACTGATGCCGGATAGAGCATTTCCGTGGAGATCCTGGGAGAAAACGGCCTGGGAGCCATCAAATTTCCGGTTTACCCTGAAGAAGTCATGTGTGAGAAAGAGTCGCGGGGGTGCGGTGATTTCTTCAACCAAAAACATACCTGGGAGAGTGGTCGGGGAAGTCAGGCGAGGAGCTGTGAGTGTCGGTGGGGGATGCCACGAAGGGCCCAGCGGACCAGGTATCATCAGGGAGTCCCGGAGAAGAGTTGCGGGATCCGGAGCTCAGAGAGTCCCATGTGCGCGGGGAGTTACCGGTCATGTGGGGATCAAAGATCTGCGTGGCAGAAGGGTTCACGTGCTGGGCGACAGCGTAGCCCATATCATTGGAGTAGGGGAGACCTTCCGCGGTCAATCCCATCATCCCGGCGCTGTAGGCCTGGGCGGACATGTGAGAGGAAGACACCGAGAGGGTATCGAGGTCTTCCTGAGCAAGGAACTGCTGCGGATCCATGATGCGGCCATTGCCGAGGGAGGCTTGTGCGAAGAGGGACGAGGCATTACCTGCAACATCAAGGTTTGCATAGTGCGAAGCCGCCGCAGCGGGGAGAGTGGATGTCACTCTCGGGCGGCCCTTCTTTGACGAGGAGGCCTTGAGGGTCCTGTGCTTGTGACTGCCGACCGAGCTCCTGGAGGTCATGCGGCGCATGGGCTCCGCCTTGGCGGCCTTGAAATCCGCTGCGGCTGCAGCTGTCCACTTGCTGTGCAAGTCATCCGCGGCACTTGTCTGGTCCAGCCTGGGAGTGTTGTGGCCAAAGGGAACAAAATCCTCATGGTCCGCAATGTAGAGATCTCCGTGATCTGAAAACTCAGTTGTGAAGTTCTGTGTACCTTCTACTGTCGTGTCCCAGGCGGAGCCTGGTTCTGTGTGACAATATGAAGAAAACATCCCGCCATTGGAAGAGAGCATGTTGGCTTGGGCAAAGCCGTAATCGCTGGAGAGTGCCTGGTTAGTGTTCTGTCCATTCCACTAGCCGGTAATTTTTGAAATATGAAAACTGCAGAAAAGCACAAAAGCGATTGACGAGCAGGGCATCAAAATGGCACAACTTTGTTCCTGTTGGCATCGGGTTAGTCGACGCGCCTACTACAGTTACTTGGGCAGGACTGTTACAAACCAAAATGAGGTGACCGAAGCCAGGAGGCTTGATGGGTGTAATCCAGGAGTAAGAAGAAGAGAAATAGAAAGTGGTCCATTGTCCGGCTGTGATTGAGGTCTCCTAGAGTGGCCACTCTTGTCCATGATCAGGTTTGCTGGCTAGCTGAGGGGGCCTCACGAAGCAGGTTCGAATCAAGTTCAACAGGAAAATGCGGCATGGAGTAGCGGGCAGAAGGGTCAACCAGGATATATTGTCGTGGAGCAACTGAGTTCGGTTCCATTTGCATAGCTCGGCGAAGTGTCCCAAGACAATTGGGACATGAGCATCCAGGTTCGGCCATAAATACATTTTAAGATCCAGAGCGGTCATGCCCCCTTCGAAGGACTCGGCGTTCCTTTAGTCGACGAGAATGAATTTGGTGCAAAGAAATGAAAGGTCCACAAGATGTCAAGTTCAGTCCCAAGTGTTGGGCCGATCCGGATGTGTGGTTCATGCAAAGGGGCAATCAGAATTGGATTGCAGACACGGAGCCTCACTACCCTTCCAGACCTGCATAGAGCTGCAGTTGGAGAGAGCGGCTAGGTCCGGTCCTGGCGAACGATCAAGATCCTGAATCCTGGCAATTATCCGGAGAAATCCATGAGGTTCCTGTGTGAAAAAGCAAGCAATCCCTGAGTCCTGAAGTCCGGCACACTTTGGTCAGATAGAGAAAGAGACGTCCATTGAATTCCGCGATCCGCGGTGTCCATGAAGGAGATCTGTATGTTGCGTAATTCCTGTCGCGTCGTTGGGTTATACTTACACACTCGCTCAAGTGAGCAGAATATATGTATTTTATGTCCCGTGTCTGGTTAGACACGCGGTCCGCCAACTCACTCGGGCGGTGAGCCCAAGAGAGCCGGTTTCCCGCAGTTCCCGTAGCCACCCTTGGAGGGCAAGATAACCGGTGATTCCTGATGGTATGTCCTTCGGATGTTTTGTCCCGGAAATGGTTGGTGCAGACCTCACTGAGATAGCACAAGCATTGGCTGGTCCGAATAGAAAAAGAAACGCAACAGTGATATTTGCAACAGGTGGGAAATCAAGTTCAAAGCACAATTAACCTCCCGGGGAAACATATGGAAACACTCAAGTACCTCGATGGTGTATGAGCTTCGTCTAGCTCGACGTGGTTAAAGCTGGTCATAGTCTCAGTCCTGGAGAGAACGGCCATCCCGGAGCAAAATCAGAACGAGCAAGGTAAGCTCGATCCGGTTGTAAACACAGTTTGAGATGCAAATCTCGAGTGTTCAAGTCCAGTGGTAAGATCCCCTGGGCTGAGTGAAGTGGTGCAGATGCGACGCAGCGCGACAAGTGGGATGATCCAGGGGTGAGTTGGGTCCTTGTGGAGAGAACAACACGGCCTTAGAAACAGTTGAGGATGGGGATGTCGCTGGTTCAAATATGCTGGAGTGTTTTGGGTGTAACGAAACGGCAGAAGACAGGGAGGTGATGGGTTGGGCTCAAGAGGTCCACGGGTGAGTATGGTTGGTGCTTGGACGGCTGGGCGATGACGAGCTTTGGCGGCTGAGTTGGGCACAGATAGATGAGAGAAGATTGGGCTGTGAAGAAGAGAAAGAGGAAGGGAGGAAATATTGGGCACAGAGCGGAGAGGTCAGGTTTTAAATTGTCGCGGACGAAGGACGACGATTCCTCGACCCCGGCGAACAGCTCATCAAACATGATACCCCACTCCGCGAACGAGCCAGGGCATTTAATTTGCTGTGTTCGGCGACATGCCCTGGTGTTTTCCTTGCTCTGTTGTGCAGCATTTCTGCACTTTCGCACCTTGAGGTGGCCGTCACATTGGCCGCGTTTCCGTGCTGGAGCTGAGCTGGCCAGCTAATTGCTTACTGCTGCAGCCGTCATAGGCCCGTTCCGCCAGTGGCTTGGCTGGCCGCTTTTTCACCGCCAGAATGAGAGCTTCCTTCCAAGGCTTGCGACGGCAGGGGTGTCTCGGCGGGGCTCCAGGAAGCTCTCCCAGCCTATCAACCCCGCTCGCAACAGCTGGACGCGACACCATGGCTGGAACGGAGCGCTTTGCCATTGCCAACGCATCAATGCAGCTAGCCAGTCGGGGGTTGGAGGATACGACCTCTCATATCACCTTCGTTTTAGCGCCTACGATGGGGACATATGCCGAGCCCACACAGACTGTCCGTCCAGCCCGCTGGCTCGCATGAGAGCATTATTTCGAGAGCCTCAATCCCCCGTCCTTGTCTCCCGATACCCTTTTTGCCGGTCCCGTTCATCAAAGGGGGGGGGAAAACCTGTGAGAATCCACCGTGCTCGTGGAGTGCGGAAGCAGACTGCCAGTAGCACAGAAGGAAGCGGAGTTCTGGGGCTGGCTGCAGGCCCACGAGGGCAAAACAAATCCCCAGGGCCACGACACCACGGCACTGGCGGAGCGCCGAGGTAGGCTGGCTTGGCGGGGAGAACAGGTGCGCTTGCCCCGCCCATGTTGCTCCCCTCATTGTGTGACAGGCGTCGAGTTGTTGCATAGAGGAGCAGAATTGCGAACCAATGTTGGTCGTGGATGTGACGATGTGTGATATGCATGGAGCAGCGCAGCTAATCCAATGGGCCGCGGAAGCCTCTTGTGTGAGACGCTGTGGATGATTGCGGACGATTGCCTCAAGTGAGAGCGCTTGCCTTCCTTGGAGCCTATGCCTTTGTATTACCTTCACCAGGTCGTAGTTGAAACAAGGCAAGAGTCCCATGGCAGACAGGGTTAATGCACCGCCGAGGGCAGGCCTTGGTCAAGAGTTGCGAGATTTGTTGAGCGGCCATCCCGGGGCAGCCCCACTGGGCTTCCAGCCGTTGCCTGCCGAGCAAACTTGCTCAACTTCAAGTATATCGACCAAAGCCGAGAGGTGTGTCGAGGCTCCAAGTGATGTGATAGTTGCTCAAGCATTGCATTGCCCCGATGACCGCCGCCGTCAACTTTCACCTCATGCAGCGCACTACCTGCTCACGGGCAATATGATGATCGTTGCCCGAAACTAGACGACTGTCCGGGAGACGTACTCGGCAGCCCGCTCGATTGGCGAGATTGGGAAACGAAGAGCCCGTGGTTCTCCCGAACGGGCGTCGGCATATAGAGAGCGCGGACTCCGAGGTGCGATGGTGGCTTGTGACGAACGAATGAGCAATCGGGATCGCATCGGTTGGCAATCGTTCGCGTTGACATCAGATGTCCTGCGGCTCGGGGACGGAACATGCACACCATCATCCCCCCCCCCCCCAACCGGCGCTGTCTATCCCTGGTCAGGAGTTGGGCATCGAGACATGAGAAAAAAAGAATGCCGGTGCGGGGGGGGAGGCCGTGGATGAGATGATGACATATCAAGAGCAATATCTCCATCCAGTGATGAGACGACGATATCACCCGAGGTATGGGTTGGTGATTCACTACAATCTGAGTTAGATCACCAGCCCGGCTGGGATGGTTGCCTCCTCTATGCTATCAATGTATGACGACTACCGCCTCTGCCCAAGGCGGCGCAGCAATGGTAACCTGGCTGACAAGTTGGTAGTACGCCAAACAAACTGGATGGCAGACAGCCGCGGGCTGGCAAGGAAGCCTAGATCAGGCCATAAGACCGGATGTCAATATGGGCCAAAGTCTTAAGGTTGGGGTCTCTTCATGGGACCATATCCGCTGGCAGGTGATGCCGGGAGACGCCCTAGTTGATACTAAGCCGTCAAGTTGAAATACTGGCGGCTTCAAACTCCGGGATTCTCTGGTATACGAGGAGGGTTGGAGGCAGTCAAGACTGAAGACATTTCTAGCCCATTTCCGATGGCGGAAAGCTTTATATGTGGAATAACGATTTGTACTTTGGGGAGGAGAGGTTTTCAATCGGCGGTATAGGACTCGGTTCCACATATCCTGCCTACGGGTTGATCTTGGGCATCGAGGCCGGCTTTAGTCTCTGCTGTTTGCTGTACGCATACATGCCCGGCACCGGGTCGGGAGGGCAGCTCGCGCTGGGGCCATCGACGGCCCCGCCACTGACGATCCTTCTCGGCATCCTCCTGCTGTGTGAGGTTTTGCGGATGGGAATACTGTGTCGACCTAGGCTCGACAAGATATCACGCAAGTCAAGAGTACGTGCACCTCATCATCGACTCCCGGCAAGCTTCGCGCCAGCCCTTTGCTGCTGGTTGCTGCTGGTTAAACTCAGACGGCAGGAACTGGGGCCTCGTGGTATAAGAGAAAGGACAGCCGTTGGATAAAGCTGTGGCAACGAGCCCCCCACGACGTGGCAGACCAGCTGGATTGGGTGTGAGCTGTGGCTCGTGATAGTCGACTTGGACCAGTTGGAGTCCAAGTTACGTCACGTGTGGATTACGTGATGCGGCACGTGGAGGCATCCCTATTGACGACCAATGGGCGAGAAAAGGTTGGGTACCTGACTGGGGGAATGTTCAGTGCCCGAACAACGTGGAAGGCTCGCATCCCTCGGGCGTCGCAACCACACGGATGGGTCGAGCAAATCAGCATTGCCGTGTCGGTTCGCCCATCCTCGGCAACCCAACGGATATGAATTGTTCGCCCGGCGAGTGCCCGTGGCTGGGAATGCCCTGGCAATGACTGGTTATTGTCGGATAGTTGGGCACCGTTGGGCACCTCCCGTGCCTCCATATTTTTTGCCTGGTTTGATGCCCAACTTGCTCCCGACCAGTGGTCACCGCCCTATCAGATGCAGGGGAGCTCCCTGCATAGGGTTGTCCCCCCATTGCAATACTCCCAGATTTCCCCGTTTCCGGTTACTTTACGTCCATTTGGAGCGTGTGCCCAATGGTGCCTTACCTCTCAATCGAGCCCACCGCCCCGCGCATTTTGCCAGGCAGTTGTCAGCATACCATCAGCGACAGGGTCTCCGTGCCAAAGAGGCCACGGGTTGATCCCTGGAGTCTCGAACCAGCTTCCCCCTTGAAGCTTGCTTCGCTGACCTGTTTTGTTGGTGCTTGTTCACTCGGCGCCGCTGGCCCGACTGAGGACCCCCCCGTCTCTATCAACGCCCGAGTGGTTTGCAAATCCTACACGCAGAACAAGTCCCGGTAGGTCACGAAACCAGATTCGTATGCGAGACACGCCGAGACTTAACCGGGTCCTGACTAGACGGTATTCGGTGCAAATGAAGCCTGTTCTGGTCGCACGCGTGGAGAGTCTGACGCCCAGCGGTTTACCATACGCCCTGCCTTCCCTCCTCGCTCCAACATCTTGTTTCCCACCCCCCTTCCCCCAGCAAGTATCAAGCTCGCCACCCACCCCGATTTCAAGAAACACATATATGCCCTCATCGCGAGTCCGTGTTCCACCCCTCAATGTCTTACTCGAGACTCTCCTGCAAACCACAGGCATAGTCTGGTTCTCTGAAGCAAGACGTCGCAGTCACACTATTATTCCAGTTCCCTCACGTCACTATCTTCGGCGTGAAAGACGAGGAGCTTTTTGCAAGCTATCCCAGCTTCATCAAGGCCCGTCATATGCTCCATCACCCGCCGCAGTTCGATCCTCACTGCTGGACCCCTTTGCAAGAAAGACATCTCCCAGACTGGACACTCCTGGCCGCGGATCCTTGAACATTGGAAATTTTGGCTGTGTATTCCACATTCCAGCCTGGAAGGACTTTCTTTCCACGGGGACAGGATACACGTATTAACGGTCCCTCCTCCATCTTGGACAGTTTGGCTTGTTTTTCAGTCCATTTTTCTTTCGTACAAAGCTTCCTGCTTTTGCTTGTTCAGGCCAGCCTCGACCCATCAGGACTTTCCCCCCCCCTTCTCGCTCCTGAGAAGAAATGGCCCAACCGGATTATTTCTATGGCACTGCAGTCGTTCCGACGAGTGATTCCTGGAGCTTGCCACGCAGGTGCGGAGCAAACTAAGTCGTCTGTCGTCCCAAAGTGCAGACAGCTAACCCCTGAAAAGCCCTGTGTACAGTGATGCGTACCCTTCTGCTACACGCGAGAGCGGCAGCTATCACTATGGCCCTCCAAGGTAAGGTTTCACCAACGAGACCGTTCTTGAGAAGACCTGGAATAACCTGACGGCTGTCAAAGTGTAACATACCCCAGCGGAACGGCCACCTCCTATAACACCATCCCCGCTACCCTTCCGGTCACCAGCCAAGCAGGACGCGGCGACATAACCTATACCTCCCCCACTGCTTACAACGTGCGACCCGCCTCCGGAACACACGGCACTGCCGCGCCAACATATGCCACGGGCCAGAGACGGAGCCCGCAAAGCTGGGACCACCAACCGACGTTCTCGGCATCCGACTCCGTGGACGACTTCATGTTGTCGCCCAGGCTGTCAGATCACTCCCTAGACAATGTCACCGGTACCTCCCCGCCAGGAAAGAGTAAGGTGCACGGCAAGGGCAGGCCACAACGGCGGCTTTCCAACCGGGACGAATTTGATGGGCCCCATCAGTTCCTCCAGCGGCCGCCGCAGGACTACGTCGCCATGCAGGACCGGGAGCTCCCCCATCTCCCAACACATCTCTTAGTGCAAGAGCAGGA
>Ga0164242_10001708_pt1 | contig 25876 bp, 27 predicted proteins | sample OricomgcompostMG_FD_108783 | JGI IMG/M metagenome (GOLD analysis project Ga0164242, IMG submission 108783) | Miracle-Growth compost microbial communities from Emeryville, California, USA - Original compost - Miracle growth compost (MG) ...
ATGTGATGTCTCAGGACATCGTTGACAGTTGAACCCGCGTTTTGGGTTGGTAGTCGCGGTCGGCGTCGAGTTGGAATTCGGCGATGAGTTCGCCGGCGCGGTTGGTGACGAGGACGTCGGGGCCGGCGTTGAGGATCGTGATCGGCGTGCGGGCCCAGCCTCGTCCGATGCCGAGGTGGCGGAGTCGTCCGGCCCATCGGAGGGTGGCGGTGCCGCTGGGATCGACGGTGTCGAATCGGATGCGCCAGTGGCGTTCACCGTCGCGGAGGATCGGTGCGGCTTTGGGCAGGCTCCGGTAGGCCTCGTCCGGGGTGCGGCGGGCGAGGGCGCGGTGCGGGCGTTCGTGGTTGTAGGCGTGCTGGAATCCGGTGAGCAGGCTCGCGAGGGCGTCGAGATCGGTGGCGGGGCGGACCTGGAGCCAGCGTTTCAGGGTCTGGTGGAAGCGTTCGATCTTCCCCTGGGTCTGCGGGTGGCCGGGGTGGCCGTTCTTCTGCGTGATGCCGTGGCGGGCGAGGACGTGCTCGAAGTGGTTCGGGCCGCCGGTGCCGTGTGCGAACCGGGTCGTGAAGATCAGGCCGTTGTCGGTCAGCACCGAGGCGGGCAGGCCGTGCTCGGCCGCGGCGGCATGGAACTCGGCCGTGACGATCGGGGCGGTGACGACCGGGTGGCAGGTGATGCGGATCAGGAAGCGGGCATGGTCATCGAGCCAGGAGAGGATCTCGACGCCGGTGCCGTCGCCGAGCGTCCAGTGCGTCATGTCCGACTGCCAGCACTCGTTGGGCTGCGCGGCTTGGAAGCGGCGGATCGAGGACTTCGGGCGCTTCTGCGGCTGGGGGCGGATCGCGTCGGCGGCCTTCAGGATGCGCCAGATCGTCGTCACCGACGGCGGGATCGTTGCGGTGCGTTCGAGGCGGTCACGGATCGAGTGCGGTCCGGCATCCAGGCCGGCGCCCTGCAACTCGTCACGCAGCCGGATGATCGCCTCCCGGGTGGGCTGCGGAGTGCGGCGCGGTGAGCTGCGCGGGCGCCGCGAGGCCGCATCGACGGCAGCGTCGCCGCCGGCCCGCCAGCGCCCGGCGAGCGTCGTCGCCCACTGCCGGGACACGCCGAAGCGTGCGGCCGCGTCCGCGGCACTGAGGCCCCCCTCGACGATCGCCCTGGCGATGACCCGGTTCCGACTCGGTGCACTCCCCACGCCCCATCGTCGTCAACGATGTCCCGCGACATGTGTCAACGATGTCCTGAAACCAGACACCGCAGGCTCCACCAAAACGTGGTTGTTCACGATTACACCCCAGGCAGGCGTCTATCCGTTCTTGGTCGTCCGGGCGGTTCGTTCCTCGGCGTGGAACTCCCATGGCGCCTGTGGCAGTACGTCGCCGGTCTCCAACAGCGTCTTGAGGTTGGCCAGTACGGCGGGCCAGCCCTGCCCGATGGCGCGGAGTTCTTCGATGCTTTGCAGACGCGCCTGCGTGAGCGTGAGCTTCACGATGTCGCCGTGGGACTCGATGTCGAAAGTGACGATGCTTGGTTCGAATGTCGGATCGTCCGCCCGCTGAGGATCACCGAAGCTGAAAGCAAGCCGCCGCGGCCGCTCGACCTCCATCACCGCCCCGGTGGCATCAGAGATGCCCGAGCCGTCAGTGCGGACATGCTCGACTTTGCTTCCAACAGTCCACTCGGAGACCTGAGCGTGGCCCCAGAACCGGCCGGTCAAGTCCGGGTCGGTGAGCGCGTGCCACACCTGCTCGGGCGTGGCACGGATGTAGGTGCTGTAGACATAATCCGGGACTGCCCGGGCCCTCGATGTGGTGGTTGCCATCGTCGCTTGTTCCTCCGCGTGTCGTTTGATTGTGTCGAGGGCGTCGAGCCGTGGTTCCTCGAACTTCCAGATCCAGCGGTTCTGGATCTCGTGGATGGGGACGGCGTTGAGGTAGTGCAGCTTGCGTCGTCCATCGCGTACCGAGGCCACCAGGTTTGCCGCCTCCAATAGCTCAAGGTGCTGACTGACGGACTGGCGGCGCATCTGAACGCCGTCGCACAGCTCACCCAGCGTCAGACCCGACCGCTCGTGCAGCATGTCGAGCAGTCTTCGTCGGTTGGGATCGGCGAGCGCCTTGAACACCGAGTCCGTTTCCACAACCCAATCATGCAGGTAAATGCCTGCCTATTGCAAGCGTGGAGAGCGCGCGGTTCCTATCCGGACAGTGCGGAGCCTGCACCATCCAGCACCGCAATCCTCAGCCGCGAGGAGCGTCCATGCCTCGAACCCGAACTCTTCGAGCAACGGCATGGCGACCCAGCTGATGTACATCGGCGCTGGGCGGGACGGTTTCTAAAGCACGTTGCTGACCGGGGGCGACGGCCTGGAGCGGGAGCACGCCATTGCCGAGGGCTGTTAGCTACTGGTTCGGGCTGAGCCCGTAACGAGGCTCGGTGACCCACCCGATTCCCGCAGGCTCCGCTCAGAGGTCGGCCACGACGGCGAGCGCCTCGGCGAGGACGAGCGTGTAGCCCGCGCCGAGCGTGAAGCCGCTCATGACGAGGCCGCGACGCACGCCGATGTGCACCTGTCGCAGGCCGATGTGCCCGAGCACGATCGCGACGAGCGCGAGTGCGCCGAGGACGATCGTCGAGGCGATCCCGTCATACGGGTTCACGAGGGCGACGCCGCTCGTGTCGATGAGCAGCGAGGTCGCCTTGATGGCGAGGACGGCGACGAGCACGCCGAGTGCGACGAGGAATGCGATGACCGCGACGACCGAGTATCGCGGCCCCTCGAGGGGCTCGAGCACGAGACGGAACGACCGGCCCTTGTACGCATTCCAGTGCGGCCGCCCCTCATAGCCGACCGGTCGCGGCTGCGGATCGCGCCACGGCAGCGTCTCCGGTTTCGACACCCGATTTCCCCCAACCCCGATGAACCGGTGATCAGGCTAACCCGCCCTGACGCTCCTGTCTCGGACCAAGGTCCCCCTGGTGGGAGGCCGCGCGGCTCAGTCGGCTTCGGATCCGCCGGTGGCGTCCGGCTTCGCCGCGACGACGATCGTCACCTTGCCGCTCTCGAGGTCGAATGGCGGGTCGCCCGCGAGCGGGGCCGGTGCCGGAAGGGCGGCCTCGGCCTCCCGGAGGTCGCGCGCATCGGACGCCTCGGGGTGGAACACCTCGTCGATGACGCCGAAGCCGCCGATACCGCTCATGCCGGGAGCGTACCTGCTCGACTCGACGCGGCTCCTCAGGGTTGACGCGGGATGCGTCCCGATGCATGAGGGGCCCGCGACCGCGAGGCTAGGCTGACGCCATGGGCAGCATGACCACCATCAACGGCGTCGAGGTCTACCGCGCCGAGCCGACCGGCGAGCCGCGCGGAGCGCTCATCGTCATCGAGGAGATCTGGGGCCTCGTCGACCACATCAAGGGCATCGCGGATCGCTGGGCCACCGAGGGCTACCTCGCGGTCGCCCCCGACCTGCTCAGCCGCGGCGGGATCTCGCCCGAGGTCGGCGAGGAGCTCTTTCGCGCGAACTCGAGCCCGGACGAGGCCGTCCGCACGGCGATGCAGCCGAAGCTCCGCGAGAAGCTCGCGCCCGTCCGCGAGCCCGCCTATGGCGAGTGGGCGACCGCGCAGCTCGTCAAGCTCGTCGACGCGCTCGTCGAGGAGCCGGGCATCGACGGACGGATCGGGGTGACCGGCTTCTGCTTCGGCGGCACCTACAGCTTCGCGCTCGCCGCGGCGGACGACCGGGTGCGCGCGGCGGTGCCGTTCTACGGCACGGCCCCCGACGCGGGACGCATCGCCGGCATCGCATGCCCCATCCTCGCCCTCTACGGGGAGCAGGACCATGCGCTCATGGAGAAGCTCCCCGAAGTCCGCGAGGCGATGAACGCGGCGGGCGTCGACTTCACCGAGGTCGTCTACGAGGGCGCGGGCCACGCATTCTTCAACGACACGAACTCGATCGCCTACCGTCCGGAGATCGCCGCCGACGCCTGGGCGAAGGCGACGGCGTTCATCGGGGAGCACGTCGGCTAGGGCCCGTCCCTGAGTGACGGAGCGCGACCGCTGGCCTCGGCCGAGGGGGGACGAATGAGCGCGGCGATCGAGCTGTCCGGCATCCGGAAGCGGTACGGCGAGCAGCTCGCCGTCGACGGCATCGATCTCGTCGTGCCCGCGGGGACGTTCTACGGCCTCCTCGGACCGAACGGCGCCGGGAAGACGACGACGCTCTCGATCGCGACCGGTCTGCTGCGTCCCGACGCGGGGACGGCGCGCATTCACGGGATCGACGTCTGGCGCTCGCCGCTCGAGGCGAAGCGGATGATCGGGGTGCTCGCCGACTCGGAGGACCTCTTCGACCGGCTCACCGGGGAGCAGCTCGTCACCTACAGCGGGCTCCTCTTCGAGCTGCCCCGCGAGACGGTCGCCGTCCGGACCGCCGAGCTCATCGAGCTGCTCGACCTCGGCGCCGCGGCGGGCACGGCCGTCGCCGACTACTCCGCCGGCATGACCAAGAAGATCGCGCTCGCGTGCGCGCTCATCCACTCGCCGCGCGTCCTCGTGCTCGACGAGCCGTTCGAGTCGGTCGACCCTGTCTCGGCGGCGAACATCCGCGACATCCTGGCCGGCTTCGTCGCAGCCGGCGGGACCGTCGTCGTGTCGAGCCACTCGATGGACCTCGTCGAGCGGATGTGCGATCACGTCGCGATCGTGGCGAATGGGCGGGTCCTCGCGGCGGGCCCGATCGACGCGGTGCGCGACGGGCTCACGCTCGAGGACCGCTTCCTCGCGCTCGTCGGCGGCCGGCGGGCGAGTCAGGGACCGGAATGGCTTCGACCGTCCTGACGCTCGTCCGGCTGCGCTTCCGGATCCTCGCGAACTCGCTCGGCCGCTCGCCGATCCAGCTCGCGGCGGTGATCCTCGGGGCCCTCCAGGTCATCGCCATGGGCGCGCTCGCGCTCGTCGCCGGCTGGCTCCAGGGCTTCAATCCCCTCGTCCTCGAGCGGCAGGCGCCCCAGGTCATCGTCGGCTCGGTCATCACGCTCGTCTGGGTGCTCGCGCCGATCATCATCGGCGGAGCCGAGCCCGCGCTCGATCCGCGGAAGCTCGCGCGATTCGGCGTCTCGGCGTGGCGGCTGCTGCTCGCCGAGCTCGTCGTGGGGATCGCCTGGTTCCCCGCGCTCGCGACGCTCGTCGCCGCGCTCGCGCTCGGGCTCACCTGGCGCGATCTGCCGGCCGGTGTCCTCGCCGCCGCCTGCTCGGCGCCGCTCGTCGTGCTCACCTGCGTGGTCGCATCCCGGACCGCGACGGCGCTCGCGGCCGGACTCGTCGCGCGCCACGGCGCGGCCGGGCGGGTCCTCGCGACGCTCCTCGCGCTCTCGGTGCTCGTCGGACCCGTCTTCGTCGTCATCGTCGTGAACTGGCCGCCGTGGGCGAACTTCGTCGAGATCATGACGGCCCTCGCCTGGACGCCGCTCGGCGCCGCCTGGTCGATCGCCGGCTTCTTCGCCGCCGGCAGCCCGAGCGGGGCCGGTGCGGCCATCGTCGCCGCACTGCTCACGCTCGCCGGGCTCCTCCTCGTCTGGTGGCTGGCGCTGCGGCATGCGCTCGTGACGCGACCCACGACCGGGCGGGGGCGAACGGCCGGCCTCGGCGTCCTCGGCAGCGTCCCGACGGGCGCGCCCGGCGCGATCTACGGGCGCAGCCTCGTGCTCTGGTTCCGGGATCCGCGACTCGTCATCCAGCTCGCGATCCTCCCCGTCGTCCCCGCGCTGCTCGTCATCCTCGCGGTCGTGGACCGGATCGACTGGTTCGCCTACCTCGCGGCGCCGCTCGCCGCGGGGCTCCTGCCGCTCACGCAGTTCGCCGGGATCTCCTACGACGGACCCGCATTCGCCTCCGAGCTCGCAGCGGCCGTCCGAGGCCGGGCCGACCGGGTCGGCCGCGCCGGCGCCGTGCTCACGATCGCCGCCCCCGTCGTCGTCCTCGCCGCCGTGCTCGCGCCGCTCGCCGTCGGGTCGCCGGTGCGGATCCCGGCCGTCGTCGGCCTCGCGCTCGCCGCGCTCCTCGCCGCGACGGGCGTGTCGAGCGTCAGCTCCGCATTCGTCGCGGTGCCCGTCCCGTCGTCCGGCAAGAACCCGTTCTCCGCGCCCCCCGGTTCGAACACCGTGCAGATCGCCGGCTCCTATGTCGTCACGGGCGCGACGGCGCTCGTGCTCCTGCCGCTCATCGCCCTCGCCGCCGTCGCGCTCGCGACCGCCGACCTTCGGCTCGGCTGGTGGACGCTCGGCGCCGGCATCGTCTGGGGTGCTGCCGCGCTGCTGGCGGGCGTGGCGGCGGGCGCCCGCATCTTCGACCGACAGGCGCCCGCGCTGCTCGAGCGGCTGCGACGGGGGCGGATGCGGTAGCTAGAGGTCCGCGGAGAGGTCCGGTGCCTCGTCCCCGTCCTCGATCCAGAGGTCGTCGTCGGCGCGGAGCGTCTGCCAGACGACATAGCCGACGGCAGCCGCGGCGATGGCGCTGATGCCGAGGCCGATCCAGAGGCCGGCGCTCGACTTCTTCTTCGGCGCAGGCGCGACCATGATCGGCGACTGGAGCCGGACGCGCGACATCGTCGACAGCGCGTCCCGGACCTGACGGTCCCGGAGGGCCTGCAGCGTCGCGACCGCGGATCCGAGCGCGGCGACGCCGCTGCCGTAGGCGCGACCGACGCGCGGCGCGACGCTCCGGCGCGTGAAGTCGACGCCCTGTCGACCGGCGTCGGCGGCGAGAGCCTTCGCCTTCGCGATGCCCTCCTGCTGGTGCTCCCAGAGATCCTCGGCCTGGCGACGGAGGCGCTCGAGGTCGGTGCGCTGCTGCTGCGCGGCGTGACGAAGCGAGGCCATGGGACATTCATACCGCACGAGGCTCATGCGCGCACCGGGTGCCGCCTCCGCATTCGCTGACAGCCGCCGCGCATTCACCCCTCTCCGCGCTTCGCCCCGCCACGGAGCGCTGACAGAATGGTGGACATGCCGCAGCCCTCGCACATCGCCGTCATCCACACGAATCACGGCGACATCAAGGTGAACCTCTGGGAGACCCACGCGCCGAAGACGGTGCAGAACTTCGTCGGCCTCGCGACCGGCGAGAAGGAGTGGACGCACCCCGGCACGGGCGAGCGGCAGACCGGCACGCCGCTCTACGACGGCGTGGTCTTCCACCGCATCATCAAGGAGTTCATGCTCCAGGCCGGTGACCCGCTCGGCCAGGGGGTCGGCGGTCCGGGCTACAGCTTCAACGACGAGATCCACCCGGAGCTCCAGTTCGATCGGCCCTACCTCCTCGCGATGGCGAACGCCGGCAAGCGGCGGAACCCGAGCACGGGCGAGGTCGAGGGCACGAACGGCTCGCAGTTCTTCATCACGACCGTGCCGACGCCGTGGCTGAACGGGAACCACACGATCTTCGGCGAGGTCGCCGACGACGCGTCGAAGCAGGTCGTCGACGCGATCGAGGCCGTGCCGACCGGGCGGAACGACCGCCCGCTCGAGGACGTCGTCATCACCGGCATCGACGTCACCGCGCAGTGACGCCGAGCGCCCGGATCCTCTCCTTCTCCCGGCGCGGGAACGCGGTCGCGTGAATCCGTTCACCCGCTATCTGCGGCACCTCTTCCGGCCGGGCTCGCAGGTCCCCGTCGTCACGTGGATCATCGCCGCGCTCTGCGTCCTGGTCTGGCTGCTCCAGCTGCTGCCGTGGACCGGCTGGATCACCGGCCGCCTCGAGTACTGGCCGATGTGCACCGCCTACGACCCGTGGCAGATGCTCACGAGCTCGTTCCTGCATTCGCCGTCGAATCTCTGGCACATCCTCTTCAACCTGTACACGCTCATGGTGTTCGGGCCGCTCATCGAGATGTGGCTCGGCCGCGGGCGATTCATCACGCTCTATCTGATGTCGGCCTTCGCCGGCTCGGTCGCCGTGCTGTGGCTTGCGCCGAATCTCTCGCAGATTGGCGGTCCGGCCCCGGTCCTCGGTGCTTCGGGGGCGATCTTCGGACTCCTGGCGGCGACGGTGGTGATCCAGCGCGGCCTCGGCGCGAACCCGGGCCAGCTCGTCGTCATGATCGTGCTCAACCTGGCGATCGGCTTCTTCGTCTCGGGCATCGCGTGGCAGGCGCATGTGGGCGGCCTCATCGTCGGCGCGGCGGTCGCGTGGATCTATTCGAGGAACCGCGGTCCGCGCCGGCGCGCCCGCGCGATCTGGCTGACGACGGCCGTCGGGGCGGCGCTCGTCGTGCTCACGATCGCGGGCGCGACGACCCGCATGCACCCCGAGATCGGCGCGGCGCTCGGGATCTGCTAGCGCCAGCCGGCATCCCGGCCGCTTCCCCTGAGGACAGCCACGCTCGGCCCGTGAGCGGTGTCGCGTGCAGGAAGCGACTATCTCGACAACGGATCGGTGACGAGGTCGGCGAAGAGTTCGGGCCGCCGATTGCGAAGCGTGTAGCCGGAGGAGGCCCGCGCCCGGTCGATCGCGGCGCTGTCCAGTGTCGTGACGATCATCTCCTCCCGTATGCGCTGGTCCTGGGTAGCGGCGAGCAATTCGCCGCTCGGTCCGAAGACGAGCGCCGATCCCGCGTGGTCCGGCTGGTTCGGATGATCCGCGGGATATTCATCGACGAAGCCTGCGCGGCCGACCTGATCGGTGACGATTGCGAAACATGCATTCTCCCGGGCGCGCTGCGAGTACCCCATGAAGATGTATCGCGTTTGTTGCCGGGCGGCGGTCTCGCTCGGCGAGCCGTCTTCCCACTTCTCGAAACGGCCGGCGTGCGGCATGAGGATCACCTCGGCGCCCCGAAGGGCGGCGATGCGCGCCACCTCCGGGAAGTTGTTGTCGTAGCAGATGACGACGGCGACTCTGCAGCTGCCGATGTCGAAGATCTCGATATCCCGTCCGCCCTTGTAGTAGAACGCCTCATCGCGCGACATGTGCAGCTTGCGCTGCTTCCCGATGTAGCCGTGCGGGCCGACGAGCACGACCGTGTTGTAGACGATGTCGTGCTCCTTCTCGCTGAGACCCGCCGCGATCACCTGCCCGTGCGCTCGAGCGATCGCTTCAAGCCTTCGGACTGTCGGACCCTCGGGCACGGCCTCCGCGAGTTGATAGGTGTTCGGGGTGCAGTGGCCGTGGATCACGAGCTCGGGAAACAGGACGAGCTCGGCGCTCTCCTGCTCGGCGCGGGCGCACCAGTCCGCGATCTCCGCGAGCACGCGCTCCGGCTCGCCGAGGCGACCGTTCATGCTCACGGCCGCGATCCGGATCGATCTCAATCGAGCGCCTCCATCGGCAGCAGCGCGGCCTCGACGTCACTGAGTGCGCCATCAAGGGCTTCGAGCAGGAACTCGAGCTCCTCGTGCGTGATGCTCAGCGGCGGCGTGATCATGAGCGCGTCGTTGTACCCGCCGCTCGCGGCGTAGACGGCGAGGCCACGCTCCATGGCGGCCTCGGCGACGCGGTGGGCGACGGCGCCCTGCGGCAGATCGCTCGGCCTGATCAGCTCGATGGCCTGGAGCAGTCCGATGCCCCGTGCGTCGGCGACGATCCGATGGCGCTCGTCGATGGTCCGGAGTCCCGCCGACAGGAGCTCGGCCGACGCGGCTCCGCGCTCGATCAGCCGCTCGCGCTCCGTGTAGTCGACGACCGCGAGTGCCGTGGCGAGTGAGAGCGGGTTCCCGGCGTAGGTATGGCCGCCGAGGATACGTCCCGAGCCGTGCTCGATCGCGCTGACGATGGCGCTGGAGAGCAGTGTCGCGGCGACCGGGGTGTATCCGGCTCCGAGCCCCTTTCCGAGGGTGACGATGTCGGCACGGATGCCCCAGTGCTCAGCGGCGAGCATCCTGCCGGTTCGCCCGGCCCCCGACATGACCTCGTCGGTGATCAGCAGCACGCCGTACTCGTCACAGAGCGAGCGAAGGCCCTGGAGGTAGCCGTCGGGCGGAACGGTGGCCCCGAACGTGGCCCCGCCGACGGGCTCGATGAACACGCCGGCGAGTCGATGGCCGTGCTCCTCGAACTGCTGGCGAGCGCCCTCGAGCAGTCGGTCGGCGTACTCGCGGTCGGAGAGTTCTGGCGCATCCCGATACGCGTAGGGGGTGGGCAGGACCGGGAAGGCGTACGCCAAGTCCCCGAGTGCCGTGCGGCGAGTATGTCCGGACATCGAGAGGCTTCCCATGGTGCTTCCGTGGAAGCCGAATTCGTGGGACATGAACCACTGGCGCTCTGGCTGTCCGATCTCCTGGAAGTACTGGAGCGCGAACTGAATCGCTGCCTCATTCGCCTCCGATCCGCTGTTGACGAACCACGCGCCGGCATATCCGGTCGCGGCGCAGAGCCGGCCTGCGAGCTCCTCGGCGGGTCGGCTGGTGAATACGGCTCGGTGCGTGAACGTCACCTTCGCAGCCTGTTCCTCGATGGCGCCGACGATCTCGGGCACTGCATGTCCGACGTTCACGACGACCGCTCCCGAGCTGCCGTCGAGATAGCGCCGCCCATCGGTGTCGATGAGCCAGACGCCCTCCGCCCGGGAGATCGTCCGCGGCTTGCTGTTGAGCACGTTGTAGATGAGAGGAGATGACATTGCTAGAGGACCGCCTGAAGAAACTCTCTGGTTCGTTGGTTCTGTGGATTGCCGATGACCTGCTCGGGCGGGCCCGATTCGACGATGACGCCGTCGGCCATGAACACGACGCGATCCGCGACCTGCTGCGCGAAGGCGATCTCATGGGTGACGACGATCATGGTCATGCCCGAATCCGCGAGATCGCGCATGACGGCGAGCACCTCGCCGACGAGCTCCGGGTCGAGCGCGCTCGTGGGCTCGTCAAAGAGCATGAGGTCGGGGTGCATCGCGAGGGCCCGAGCGATGGCGACCCGCTGCTGCTGACCGCCCGAGAGCTGGGAGGGGTAGGAGCCGGCCTTGTCCGCGAGACCGACCCGTTCGAGGAGACGCCGTGCCTCCTCGAGCGCATCCTTCCGCGGCATTCGGCGCACGCCCACAGGAGCCTCGATGATGTTCTGCAGCGCGGTCATATGCGGGAAGAGGTTGAAGTGCTGGAAGACCACGCCGATCCGCTCCCGGCGTCGGCACACTTCGCGGGGGGCCAGCTCGTGCAGGCGGTCTCGCTCCTGCCGGTAGCCGATCAGTCGCCCGTCGATCCGGATCATGCCGTGCTCGATGGTCTCGAGGTGGTTCAGCGTGCGCAGCAGCGTCGTCTTCCCCGAGCCGGACGGGCCGATCAGACAGACGACCTCGCCCCGTCGCACCGTCAGATCCACCCCCCGCAGCACCTCATGATGGCCGAAGCGCTTCCGGACTCCGATCGCTTCCACCAGGGGCGTCTCGGTGGAAGCGGTCCGAGGCGAGATCGTCGTGGCGTTCATCGCTTGACTCCTCGGGAGAGTCGCCGCTCCAGGAAGTACTGCCCGATCGTCGCCAGCGAGACGATGATCAGGTACCAGAACACCGCGACAGTCAGCATCTCGATCACGCGGTAGCTCGTGGCCGAGATGTTGACGACTTGCGTGAGGAGGTCGCCGCCGGCGATCACCGAGACGAGGCTCGTGCCCTTGATCAAGGTCACGAACTGGTTGCCGAGCGGCGGGATCATGACACGCAGCGCCTGGGGCAGCACGATACGACGCATCGTCCGGCCCCGCGTCATCCCGAGCGCTGAGGCCGCCTCGAGCTGGCCTGCGTCCACCGAGAGGATTCCTGCGCGGATCACTTCGGCGATGTAGGCCGACTCGGCGAGGGCCAGGCCGAGCACCGCCGCGGTGAATGGCCCCACCAGTTCGTTCGTCGGAATGGAGAAGAACCGGATATCGGTGAACGGGATGCCGAGGCTGACGTTCCGGATGATCAGACCGATGTTCCCCCAGATGAGGAGCTGCACGAGGACCGGAACGCTGCGAAAGAGTGCGATGTAGACCAGCGCGAGTGTCTTCAACACCCGGTTCGTCGACATCCGCCAGAGGGCGATAACGAGCCCGATGATGATCCCCGCAGCGGTGGAGATCACCGACAGCTGGATCGTGACCCAGAGGCCCTTGAGCACTTCGGGTCTGAAGAGGTAGGTCGCCGTCTCGCTCCAGTCGAGTGCGGGGTTGGTTGCCATCCCGTAGAGGAAGGCTCCGAGCGCGGCGACGGCGACCGCGGCGAGCACCCAGGGCCACGGCGCGCGCCGGCGGACGACTGTCAGGTCGGCCGGGGGGACGGATAGCGGCATATCGAGCCTCGGAAGCGTGCTGATCCCGGAATCTTCCGGGATCAGCACGCCCTCGGCTCCGCGTCGAGCGGACATGCCGGCCTCAGTCCAGCGGGAACGCGTCGGTGCCCGCGCCGTTGATCAGCACCTGGCTAGCGTCGACCGCGGCCGCCTCGGAGCCGTATGCCTGCATGATCTCGAGATAGCGACCGCTTTGCACGAGCTGCAGCAGCGCGCCCTGGACGGCCTTCGCGAGGCTCCCACGGTCCTTCTGCATCGCGATGGCGAACGGGTTGTCGGGGTACCGGCCGGTGCCCATCTCGAAGATCTGTCCGTTCCCGGCGGTCCGGGCGACGTAGTTGAGCGTGAGATACGGGGCGTAATAGGCCGCGATGCGCTCCGACTGGACCGCCGCCTGTCCGTCGGCCTGACTCGTGTACTCGTTGATCGTCACGGCCGGCTTCCCGGCGGCGACGCAGGCGTCGCTCGCGCTGTGGAGCCGGACGAGCTGCAGGCTGCCGGTCTGCGATCCAATGGTCAGTCCGCAGACCGAGTCGAGGTCGGTGACCTGCTTCGGATTGCCCTTCTGGGTGAGGAGCGAGGACTCGTTCTTGAAGAGGTCGACGAAGTCGAGCACCTTCTGCCGCTCGGCGGTGTCGCCGATCACCCCCATCGAGAGGTCGATGTTGCCGCCCTGGAGGCCGGGGATCACCCCGGGGAATGCCATGTCCTGCCACTCGACGCTCACCCCGAGGATCGTGCCGAGGTCCACGGAGAGGTCGTAGGCGATGCCCGTGGGCTTGCCGTTGTCGGTGAAGAGGAGCGGCGGGGAGGACATGGGGGAGCCGATGAGCAGCTTGCCGGACTGCTGGATGTCCTCGGGGAGCAGCGCGTGCAGATCACTGTCCATGGAGAGGGCCGTGTTGCTGCCGTTGCTCGAAGTGGTCGGATCGGCATCGCCGGTGGTGCCCGAAGCGGTGCATGCTGCGAGTGCGAACGCGGCCGCGATCGCGACGCTCGTCCGGGCGATACGGGAAGAGATCTTGAAGGTGGGGCTATGCATCCATGACTCCATCGTCGGTGGTGTTTCGCGCTTGTCCTTGTACGGTGTACTAGAGGATGTCTGCAGGCTAACACAGGTGGTCCGACTTGCCTACCGTCGTCTGCGGCCCGCTACCGTTGCCCTATGAGTGCTCCGAATTCGTCGGCCGCCCCGGCGGGAGCCGGGCGATCGGGGGAAGCCCAGCGCGCACTCACGCGGCAGGAAATCGTGGAGACGGCTCTGGAGATCATCGATGCTCAGGGCTTCTACGCCCTGAGCATGCGAGGCCTTGCGCGGCGGCTCAAGGTGTTCCCGGCCGCGGTGTACTGGCATGCCGGTACGAAGTCCGAGCTGCTCGCGCTGGTCAGCGAGCGGGTGCTCGAGGAGATCGACATCCCGAACGTGGACATCCTCGGCTGGCAGGACTGGACCTTGGAGCTCGGCCTGCGGGTCCGGCGCGTGCTCGGTCGCCATCCCCGGTTCGCCTCGTACTTCGTCACGAATATCCAGGTGAGCCGACGGGCTCTGGAGCTCACCGACGCCACGGTCGGCGTGTTGCATCGCGCCGGGTTCCGTGGTCAGGACCTCGTCGATGCCTACAACTCGCTGTTCGGCTCGGCGTTCAGTTGGGCGGCAGGCGAATTCGCCGATGAGGACGACGTCCAGGATGCTTCCCTGCGGTCGGGACAGGAAGGCATCGAGGGCCTCCTTGCGGACGCGGGCCCCCGAGATCTCGTGAACATCCGGGAGAACTGGCCGACCATCGCCAATCGCATCTATGGACTGCGCTGGAGCTCGGGCCTGTCGAATCCCATGGACCTAAGCTTCGAACGAATGCTCCGGACGCTCATCGATGGCTTCGCCGCGCGGCTTGCGCAGCAGGAGCCGTGAGACCCGCGGCTTCACGTCAGGAGCCGCTGCGGATTCCCGATCACGATCTCGTCGAACTCGCCGGCGTCAAGGCCCCCTTCGAGGAGCGCTTCACGGAATGCTCCGAGGATGAATCCGTAGCCGTTGCCGCCGTTAGCGCGCAATTGCGAGGCCGTGCAGACGTCGTGAGCGAGGAGGATCCGGTCGAGGTATCCCGACCGAGCGAGCTCGATGACCGCTGCAACGCGGGAGCGGACTTCGTGTGGCCTTGCCGTGTTTATCGTGTCGATACCCACGAAGACGCCTCGCTCGGCGACGCGGCGGGCGAAGCCAGGGGTGGGGACGGTGTCTACGTGTCCGATGGCGACCTTTCCCGGATCCATGCCGGCCGACAGCAGGAGGTCGATCTGCTCAAGCGCGACGTGCCACCGTGCCGCATGGGTGTAGACGACCGTCCCCGTCTCGTGATGGGCGAGAGCCGCGGCCCGGAACACCTTCGCCTCGTTCTCCGATACGAACCATTTGTCCGATCCGATCTCGCCGACAAGACCCGCCCGGGCGGTCGTGCCGGGGATCCCCTCGGTGAGGTCGCGCACCATCTCCTCCTTGAGCCCTTCCACGCCGATCTCGGCGACGAGCTCGGGCTGGAGAAAGGGGTCCCGGTAGCGGCCGGTGCCGAGGACGACGTGTACACCGGTGCGCTTCGAGATCCGCTGGATGCCTTCGACGGCGCGAGGATTGCGGGTCTGCCCGGCGGCAGCGGTGAAGTCACTCGTCGAGTCAGGGGTCGAGCCGACCGTGAGCTCGGCCGATGTCAGGTCGAAGATCGTCCGGCCGCCTTGATCGGCGAAGAACTGAAGCTCATCGGCCAGGAGGGCCTCATCATGGACTAGGCCGTCCCCGCGCCGCTCGGGCATCAGATTCATGAACAGATGCTCGTGAGTAAGGGTAGGGCCGAGGCTCTCCACAGAGACCGCGCCGAGCGCGGTGGCGATCGTGGGCATTTCTTCATCCAATCGGTGCTCGCCTTGCGGCATTCGAGGTCGTATCCGAATCGTTGTACACCGTACAATCAAGGTCGGACGCGGACAACCTCGGCGTCGGCACGCCGCGACTGCGTTCAGTAGCCGAGCAAGGGGTCGACGATGCCCTCGAGCGGCTCGCCGGCGAGGAAGCGCCGCACGTTCTCCTCGATGCGGACGGCGAGCAATGGGCGCGTCATCTCCGGGGTATCCGCCGTATGCGGCGTGACCAGAGCGCGTGGGTGCGCCCAGAACGGATGCCCCTCGGGGAGCGGCTCAGGGTCGGTGACGTCGAGGCCCGCCCCGGCGATCGTCCCCGCATCCAGCGCCCCGATGAGGGCGTGCATGTCGACGATCGCGCCGCGCGCGACATTCACCAGCACGGCGTCCGGGCGCATCATCCCGAGACGTCGCGCATCCAGTAGGTGCCGCGTCTGCGGGGTGAGCGGGGTCGTCAGGACGACCACATCGGCCAGCGGAAGCTGCTCGTCGAGCGCCTCGATCGGCATCGTCCGATTCGCGCCGGGGATCGGAGCGGTCGATCTACGCAGCACGACCGTCTCGACGCGCCATGGAGTCAGGAGGCGCAGCAGCTCGATGGCGATGCCCCCGCCGCCTATCAGGAGCACACGTGCGCCGTGCAGGGAGCGCCCGCGCGGGGCCCCCCACCGCGTCGCGCGGGCTCGCATGGGCAGCTCCCGCAGAAGGGCGAGCACGAGCGCCAGCGCATGCTCGGCGACCGGCTCGGCGAAGGCGCCCTTCGCAGAGGTCCAGGTGATGCCCCCGTCGAGCAGACCGGCCTCCGCGTAGCGGTCGATGCCCGCCACGCCGAGCTGCACCCACTCGACATTCGGCGCACGTTCGAGCGCCATCTGCAGCTCCTCAGGTCCGCCATCCGCCCAGATGAGTCCACGGGTCGCGGTACCGAGCTCGCAGATCGGCGCCGGAATGCGCGCCAGACGCTCCTCGATCCCTGGAAGCGCCTCGACGGGCACGACGGTGATCAACGCGCCGCTCTCATCTTGAAGTTCAAGATCTCTCGCTTCCGGCGTCCCGCGCCGCGATGACGGTGATCTCGATGCGCAGGTCCGGGTGGGCGAGTCCCACTTGCAAGGTCGCCCGAGCGGGAAAGACTGGGGCGAAGGTCTGCATCCACACCTCGGTCATGCCGTCGCGATCGGCGATGTCTCGGAGATACACCGTGACGTGGAGCACACGGTCCAGTCCGGAGCCGAGCGAGGCGAGGAGCGTCGCGAGCCCTTCGAAGACCTTGACGCTCTGCTCGCGGATATCGCCCGGGAGAATCGTCCCATCGGCTTCCTCCGGCACGACGGTGCAGACGATCAGCTCCCCATAGGTCGCCGCGAGCGCGATCGGCGGCACGGGACGCTCGGGCTGGATGAGCTCGAACTCGGACATCATTCCTCATTCCTCCTCAGGGCCCGGTCCCGCGCCCTCAGCCGGAATGGCTCCAGGACCGGCGGCCGTGTCCCGGTGCGGATGAACTCGTTGAGGTGCGCTGCGGAGTTCATGGCGAGGGTGACTCCCATCATGGCGTGGCCCGTGCTCAGATACAGCCCCTCCACGGATTCGATCCGGTCGATGACCGGAAGCCCGTCGGCGAACATCGGGCGGGCGCCGACGAGCACGTCGCGATGGACGTCGATCGTGCCTTCGGCGTCCCGAAGGCCCCGGAGGAACGGCCGAGCGGCGGCGAGGATGCCCTCGATGCGGCGAGCGTCGAGCCGTTCGTTCACGCCGCTGAGCTCCATGGTCCCGACGAGCCGTGCACCGCCCGCGTGAGGCACGATGCCGACCTTGGCGTCGGCGAGACTCACGACGAGCCGGGGCGGCGTCGCCAGTGGGAGCTCGATGCTGTAGCCCTTGCCGGCTTCCATCCCGAGGCGGACGCCGAGCGGCGCGAGCAGCCGCGGCGACCACGCGCCGGCGGTGACCACGACCGCCCCGGCCTGCAGCTCGCCCCCGACGGTCCGCACTCCGCGCACCCGTCCGCGCGTGACGAGGAGGCCGATGGCCTCGGTCGTCAGGTCGACGATGCTGCCGCGCTCACGGATCGCCCCCATGAGCGCCCGGAGGATGGTGGCCGGCTCGATCTGGAGGTCCCCGTGGACCACGAGGGCCGAATGGGCGGCTTCAGTGAGCAGCGGCTCGGCGTCCAGCGCCTCCGCCTGGTCGAGCACCTCGAACTCCGGCGCGCCGTCGAGCTCGTCCAGCTCTCGGGCAGCGCGCCAGGCGCCGGCGTCGTCGGCGAAGACGCTCATGCTCGCCTCCGCATTCACGCGGATCGGCTGCTGGTCGCCGAATGCGAGGTATCGGTCGCTCGCGCCGTGCGCGAGCTCGAGGAGCGCGGCGCGGCCGCGGGCGAAGGATCGCTCGCCGGAGGAGCGCGCGAATCGGAGCAGCCATCTCGTCAGGCTCAGGCTGATTCGCGGTCGGATGTAGAGCGGAGATCCCGGGTCGGTGAAGGAGCGGAGACCGTATCCGAGCGCCGCACGCGAGGGCAGTGGCTCGACGGTCGGCGGATTGATCCAGCCGGCGTTCGCGACCGAGGCGCCTCCGGCCAGGGGGTCGCGCCGATCGATCACGCGGACGCGGAGGCCGGAGGCGCTGAGCGACTCGCCGATCGCGAGGCCGATCACTCCCGCGCCGATGACGATGACGTCCGTGCCCGACGCGGCGTCGGGCCCGATCGAGACCATGTCAGCCTTCGGCGTAGCTCTGGAAGAACGAACGGGTGCGCGGATTCGAGCTCTGCCGGACCGCCGCCGGGGCGTCGTCCTCGATGATCTCGCCGCCATCCATCAGGATGATCCGGCTCCCCACGTTCTCCGCGAATGCGAGCTCGTGCGTGACGACGAGCATCGTCATCCCCTCCGACGACAGCTCCCGCATGACGCGCAGGACGTCGATCGTCGACTCCGGGTCCAGTGCCGAGGTCGGCTCGTCGAAGAGCAGCGCCTTCGGGCGCAGCGCGAGCGCTCGGGCGATGGCGACCCGCTGCTGCTGGCCCCCGGAGAGCGCCCTCGGCAGGCTCCGGGCCTTCTCCGCTACCCCGACCTTGTCGAGCAGGTCCATCGCGATGTCGAGGGCCTCGGCACGGCTCTTCCCCCGGACCTCGATGGCGCCGAGCGCGACGTTCTCCACGGCGGTGAGATGCGGGAACAGGTGGAAGCTCTGGAAGACCATCCCGAGGTCCTTCCGGAGCTCGTGCACCTCGCGTCCGGACGCGACGACGCCGTCGGCCAGCACGCGACGCCCCGCCACCTCGATGCTCCCGCCGCTCGGCGTCTCGAGGAGATTGAGACAGCGAAGGAGCGTGCTCTTGCCGCCGCCGCTTCGGCCGAGGATGCTCACCACCTCGCCCTCCGCGACGCTCAGGTCGATGTGCCGGAGCACCAGCGTCTGATCGAAGGACTTCGTCAGGCCCGATACCCGGATGAGCTCCTTCTCTCGCATGCGATCGAGGTCCTGCGCCAGGACCGCCGCCTCCACGCTCATCGCTCCGACCCGCTCGTCGCGAGCCGACCGCTGCGGGCGAGCACGAGCATGTCCACCTGCCGGAGCATCCGTGCCCGGGTGGGCGAGAGCGGGATGCCGGATGCGATCCGGCCTTCGAGTCCGCCGACGAGGCGCGAGAGGGGGAAGCACATCGCGAAGTACACGAGCCCGATGAGCATGTAGGTCTCGAATGGACGGTAGGTGACCGACACGACCATGGCGGCGTGCGTCATGAGCTCGGCGCCGCCGATCGTGACGAGGAGCGAGGTCCCCTTGAGGGCGTCGACCATCATCGTGCCGGCGCCGGGGAGCGCCACCCGGATCGCCTGCGGCAGGATGATCTTCGTCACGACCCGCAGCGGCCGCATCCCCATCGCCAGCGCTGCTTCACGCTGCCCCTTGTCGACGCTGAGGAAGCCGCCGCGGAAGATCTCGGACAGGTAGGCGCCGTAGAAGAGCACGAGCGCGAGCGTCCCCGCGACGAAGATGTTGAACTTGATGCCGACGCTCGGCAGTCCGAAATAGATGATGTAGATCGCGGTGATGAGGGGCAGGTTCTTGAATATCTCGGTGTATCCCGCGGCGAACCACTTCACCGGGATGATGCGCGCCGTCCGCATGAGCGCGATGAGCACACCCACCACGATGGCGCAGACGAAGGCGACCGCGGTGAATGCGAGCGTCATCCCGAGGGCCTTCGGCAGGCCGGCGAAGAAGTATGCCCAGTTGAATCCATCGAACATCAGGACCTGCCCCTCGATCGGGTGATCAGCGCTACTTCGCGGCGCCGAGTGCCGGAAGCGTCCAGTCGCTCGGACGGTCGGCGTCGCGGCGCTGTTGCTGCAGCTTGTCGTGCCAGAAGTCGTCGAGCGTGAGCCACTCCGACGGGTCCTCGAATCCGTACTGCTTGAGCGCGTCCTCGATCGTGCCGTCCTGGTACATCTCCCGGATCACGCCGTTCAGCGCGTCTCGCAGTGCTTCCTCGCCCTTCGGGAGGTACCACTCGGCCATGATCGGGCCGAGGCTCTCCCATTCCGGGTGCGCTGCGAGCTGCTCGGCGGTCGGCGGATCCGCGACGACGGCCTCGATGTCGAGGTCGGGCCGCGTCTTCGCGGTGTAGACCATGACCGTGGCGTCGAGGAGGGCGACGTCGATCCGGCCGGCGTCGAGATCGGCGAGCGTCGTCGCGATGTCCGGGTAGACCTGAAGGTCGACGCCGGGCATCCCCTGCAGCGTCTGGATGAAGTAGTAGCCGGTGACGGTGCCGATCCGATGTCCGGAAAGACCCTCGATGGTCTTGATGCCCGCTCCCTTCTTCTCGGCGAAGACCGTCGGGACGTAGTAGATCGGATCGGTGAACAGACCCGTCTGCGCACGCGACGCGCTCCACGCGATGCTGCCGATCATCATGTCGTTGCGCCCGGCCTGGATCGCGGCGAGACCGCCCGCGAAATCCGCCCAGGTCACGTCGTAGTCGAGGCCGAGCCGCTGCATCGCCGTGGTGAAGAGCGGTGCCTCGAATCCGACGATCGAATCGCCCTCGGTGCCGATCGCCGGCATCGAACCGCTCGCGGCGATGGCCGCGACCTTGTCGCCGCCGACCAAGGAGTACGACGCCCCGGAAGACCCGTTCGACGGCGTGGTGCCGGAGCCGGGGCCGGAGCAGGCGACCAGGAGCGCCGCGGCCACGCCGGCGGCGGTCAGTCCGCCCAGTCGTCGGCGCCAGCGGTGGGTGCGGGCCCGCGTTTCGATATCACGCATGGGTTCTCTCCTCATTGAGATGGGTGAATGGGATGGTGTCGCCTAGTCGGTGCAATGCCGGTCGGCGACGGCGAGGACGTCGTCGAGGATCGACAGGGCGAGATCGACCTCGTCCTGGGTCACGACGAGCGGGGGGATGAGCCGGAGCACGTTGTGGGCGAGCCCGATGTGCAGGCCGCGATCGCGCGCTGCCTCGACGATCTCGCGCGCTGGAGCGTTCGCGTCGCCAGTGGCCGCATAGGGGACGAGGGGTTCCTTCGTCTCCCGGTTCCGCACCAGCTCCGCGCCGAAGAAGAGGCCCTTGCCTCGGACGTCGCCGATCGACGGGTGGCGACGCTCCAGCACGGCGAGGCCGGCGGCGAGCTGCTCGCCGCGGAGCCGCGCGTTCTCGACCAGGCCCTCCTCCTCGACGATGCGCAGTGACTCCACACCGCTCGCGCAGGCGAGCGGGTGCCCCGAGTAGGTGAGCCCACCCCAGAACATGTTGGTCTGCAGCCAGTCCCCGAGGGCGCGGCTGACGGTTATCGCACCGAGCGGGACGTAGCCCGAGTTCAGTCCCTTCGCAGTCACGAGGATGTCGGGCACCACGTCCCAGTGCTCGGCGGCGAACCAGGCGCCCGTGCGCCCGAAGCCCGTGACGACCTCGTCGAAGACGAGCAGGATCCCGTGCTCGCTGCAGAGCCGCCGCAGGGCCGGCAGGTAGTCGTCGGGGGGATAGATGATGCCGTTCGCGCCGCTGATCGGCTCGACGATGACCGCGGCGATCGATGCCGGGTTCTCGTGCAGCAGGATCTCCTCGAGATGCCGCATGTCGTTCTCGGGGCTGCCTGCTGGCCGACGATACGGGTATGGGTCGAGCATGCGGACGATGTTCGGCGTGCTCGGCTCATTCGCCCACCTCCGAGGGTCGCCGCTGAGCGACATCGCCGTGGCAGTCGCGCCGTGGTACGAGCGATAGCGGGAGATGATCTTCGGGCGACCGGTCGCGAGTCGCGCGAGTCGCACGGCGTTCTCGTTCGCGGCGGCGCCGCCCGTCGTGAAGAAGCTCATGGTCAGATCGCCGGGCGTCAGCTCCGCGAGGCGCTCGGCGAGCTCCGAACGGGAGCGCTCCGCGAAGCCGGGGTCGATGTAGCAGAGGCGCGCCGCCTGGCGCTGGATCGCCTCCACCATCCGCGGATGCTGATGACCGAGGCTCAGGTTGGCGAGCTGCGACTGGAAGTCGAGGTAGCGGCGCCCCTCGTGGTCCCAGAACCACGAACCGGCACCGCCGCCGATCACCAGCGGGTCGAGCGCGCCTTGCACCGACCAGGAATGGATCACGTACTTGCGGTCCGCGTCCTTGATCCGCTGCGTGCTCCAGCCGTCCGCCTCGCTGCCCGATGTGGCCGTCATCTGCTCGAACTCTCCTCGCGTCACGCGCGACGGACTGATTGACCGATTCGCGCCTCGATTTGGTTCCCAATCGTTTACTGAGGGCTCGGTACCCGTATAGGTGCAAAGCGTCCGTTTCTCGGCTCGCGCCAGACAGACTGACTCGGACCCTCGCTGGGTGATGAGTCGAGGGCGAGGGCGCGACTCCGGCCGCGCTCACCGGCCGCGGGCCAGCGCGGCGAGGTGCAGGGCGGCGAGCTGCTCGCCGTCCTCGAGGTCGACGCCGAGGAGCTCGGAGATCAGCCCGAGGCGCTGGTAGAAGACGGAGCGGGAGAGATGACTGGCCGCGGCGGCGGCTGTGCGGTTGCCCGGATGGGCGAGGAGCGCTCGCAGGACGGCGAGCAGGTCCCCACCGTGCGCGAGGTCGTATTCGATCACCGGGGCCAGCATGCGTTCGCTGTGCTCCTGCAGGCGCCGATCATTCCGAAGGGTGGCGACGAGGCCGCTGAGGGGCCGCGCCTCGGCCCGCTGGACCCCGCGCGGTCCGAGCAGTTCGCGGGCCTGCTGCACGGAGCGCAGGAGCCCATCCAGGTCGGATGCGCGGGTGCCGACGCCGATCGACAGCCGCTCGGGCACCCTCACCCTGCCGCGGGCGGCCTGCTCCACCAAGCTCATCAGGTCGTCGTCCTCGAGGCTCGCGGAGGCGGGGATCGAGAGCAGGCCGACGACGGTCGCGTCGACCACGCCGGCCACCGCGCGTCCCCCGAGCCGTGTCATCCCCTGATCGAGGGCTGCAGCGATGCCGCGGTCCGAGGCCGAGATCGCGAATCCATGGAGCGCTCGGTCCGCGATGGGGAAGCCCGCGGACTGAAGACGCGCCCCGAGCTCGCCCCGTGCGGAGAATCGTCCCTCGAGCAGGGCGTCGATCAGCCGCTGGCTCCCGATCCGCCCCCATTCGTCCGTACCGCCGTCGGCGAACCGACCGAGGGCGAGTGCGATCGCCCCCTGCTCGAGCACGGCGCGCCGCCCCGCCGGGTGCGACGGTCCCGGCAGGGCTACGAGGGCGCCCCATCGCACGCCGCGCGCCTCGATCGGCACGGTGAGCCAGCCCTCCTCCGGGTCCCGATGCGCGAGGCGGGAGCGCTGCTGCCACCCGTCGATCGCCTCGGCGGTCGGAAGACCGGCCGCGATGATCGCCTCGTGGCTGAGGTTCTCGAGCACCACCGGCGCGGCCAGGAGCCTCGAGAGCTCGAGCACGATGTGGTCAGCGGGCGCGCCGTGGAGGATGAGGCCGGCGAACATGGTCCGCAGGTGCTCCCTCGCCTGCAGCGCGTCGGTCTGCGCGACGATGATGCGGCGGTGGATCGCCTCCGTCACCGAGACGAAGCGCACCTCCCGGTGCAGCACGACGAGCGGCAGGCGCCGCGCCGCGCATTCAGCGGCGACAGCCTCCGGGATCTGCTGGAAGCGTCCCCCGAGCTCGACGACGAGGCAGGCGACGCCCGCCGCGTCGAGCTCGCCGATGAAGCGCACGAGCTCTCCCGGCTCGCTCGGCCAGCCCGCGCCGGTGGTGAGCAGCAGTTCGCCGCCGACGAGGAATCGGCCGATGCCGAAGCCATCGGATACGTGAACCCATCGGATGGTACGACCCAGGTTCTCTGCTCCGGCGATCAGCTCCGGCGCGGCCTCCGACAGCGGGGGCGCCGCGAGGACCGCGGCGACCGTGGGATGCGTCTCAGGGTCCACACCCTCGCCCGGACGTTCTGACCGATCCATGCGTGACTCCCGACGTTCTGACCCTGTCTCGGCATCCCAAGATGGCCCGATCATGGATCGCCAGGGGCCTGACCGTATCAGTCAGAGTGTCCGACACGCCAGAGAGGACCACCGTGAGCATTGACGCGACCGCCGCTCGAGCATTTCCCGGCTTCGTCGATCGACGAGGGGCGCATCACGCCCTCCCCGCGGTGGAACTGGGCGCGCAGGTGCAGCAGGCGGATCGCGCGCATGTGTTCCACTCGTGGAGCGCACAGCGGCAGGTCGACCCGCTGCCGGTCGCGACGGGTCTCGGTGCGACCTTCTGGGACTACGCGGGGAACGCGTATCTCGACTTCTCTAGCCAGGCCGTGTACCTGAACCTCGGCCATCAGCATCCCGACCTCGTCGAGGCGATCCGTCGGCAGGCGGGCCGGCTTGCGACCATCCAGCCGGGCTTCGCGAATGACACTCGGAGCGAGCTCGCGCGGCGGATCGCCGCAGTGGCTCCGGACGGGATGGAGAAGGTCTTCTTCACGAATGGCGGTGCGGACGCGAACGAGAACGCGGTCCGCATGGCCAGGATCGTGACCGGGCGGCGCAAGGTGCTCGCCGCGTACCGGAGCTACCATGGCGCGACCTCGACCGCGATTTCATTGACCGGAGATCCGCGGCGCTGGCCGAACGAGCCCGCGGACGGCAGCGTCGTCCACTTCTTCGGGCCCTATGCCTATCGCTCGCCGTTCCACTCGACCTCGCCGGAGGAGGAGACCGGGCGGGCGCTCGAGCATCTCGAGCAGGTGATCGCCCTGGAGGGGCCCGAGACCATCGCGGCCATCATCCTCGAGACGGTGGTGGGGACGAACGGCGTGCTCGTCCCGCCGCCTGGCTACCTCCAGGGGCTGCGCGAGCTCGCGGACCGTCACGGGATCCTGTACATCGCGGATGAGGTCATGGTCGGCTTCGGGCGGATCGGCGAGTGGTTCGCCATCGACGCATTCGATGCGCGTCCCGATCTCATCACGTTCGCGAAGGGCGTGAACTCGGGCTACGCCCCGCTCGGCGGAGTGGTCGTCTCGGATCGGGTCGCCGACCACTTCGCGACCCGGGCATTCCCCGGCGGCCTGACGTATTCCGGGCATCCGCTCGCGGCCGCACCGGGAGTGGCGACCTTCGACGTCTTCGAGCGCGACGGGATCCTCGCGCGGGTCCGGGACCTGGGCGAGCGCGTCGTGCGACCGGCGCTCGAGGCGATGGCCGCGCGACACCCTTCCGTGGGCGACGTCCGCGGGCGCGGACTGTTCTGGGCCATCGAGCTCGTGCGTGATCGCGCAACGCGCGAGCCTCTCGTACCGTTCAACGCCTCCGGACCTGGCGCGGAGCCGATGCTGCGGCTCGCCGCCGCGGCCCGTGCGGGCGGTGTGTGGCCGTTCACCCACTTCAACCGACTCCACGTCGCCCCGCCGCTCGTGATCGACGAGGACGAACTGGTCCGCGGGCTGGCGGTCTATGACGAGGCGTTGGAGATCGCCGACCGCTACGCGACTGCTGTCTAGCGCCAGCGCGTCGTCATCAGGAAGCCGACGAGCATGATCCCGATGCCGATCCAGATGTTGCTGCTGCCGAGCTCGGGGAACGGGAACTGGGCTCCGCTGATGTAGTAGACGAGCAGCCAGGCGAGGCCGAGCAGCATGAAGCCGAACATGATCGGCTTGTACCAGATCGGGTTCGGGGCCGCCTCATGCGGGGTCGCGTCGGTCGCATCCGGGCGTGCAGCCACGCGGGACTTCGCTCGAGCCATGCCCCGAGTCTACTGCGAGAGGCTGCCCGGCGGCCCGACGCCCGCCCTGCAGCCGCTCCGCGCCAGCGCTCGACCCGCCTCGACGCACATCCGGCGCCCCTACAATTCCGGCATGCAGCCGTCGAACGAGCTCGCCCGCCGCGGGCCGGCGACGCGTCGCGCGGCCTCGAAGCGCCGTCGGCGCCGCTCCGGCCTGACGACGGCGATCGGCGTCGCCGGCGACCTGCTCATCACCGCGGGCGTGCTCGTCCTCTGCTTCCTCGGCTGGCAGCTCTACGCGAACAACCTCATCGAGGGGGGCCAGCAGCAGGCCGAGGCGAACCAGCTCGGGCAGGCGTGGGCGCAGAGCCGGCCCGACCTCGGCAAGGAGGTCGGCACCGTCCCGAAGCCCGGGCAGCCGACGACGACCGCGCAGGTCGCCGTCTACTCGGGAGCGCCGCAGCACGGCGAGCGGTTCGCGGCGCTCATCATCCCGAGGTTCGGCGC
>Ga0164242_10001709_pt1 | contig 25871 bp, 23 predicted proteins | sample OricomgcompostMG_FD_108783 | JGI IMG/M metagenome (GOLD analysis project Ga0164242, IMG submission 108783) | Miracle-Growth compost microbial communities from Emeryville, California, USA - Original compost - Miracle growth compost (MG) ...
CCGCAAGGCTCGCGACCACGCCCGCCGCAAGTCCCCGCTGGAGACCTTCGGCATGCCGGGCAAGCTCTCGGACTGCTCCTCCAAGAACCCGGCGGAGTGCGAGATCTACCTGGTGGAGGGTGACTCCGCCGGCGGTTCGGCCAAGCGCGGCCGCGACCCCCGCACGCAGGCGATCCTGCCGCTGCGCGGCAAGATCCTGAACGTGGAGCGCGCGCGCCTGGACCGCTCGCTCTCCAACGCGGAGATCCAGGCCATGATCACGGGCTTCGGCACCGGCATCGGCGAGGAGTTCGACCTCTCCAAGCTGCGCTACCACAAGATCGTGCTCATGGCGGATGCCGACGTGGACGGCCAGCACATCACCACGCTGCTGCTGACCATGCTCTTCCGCTTCATGCGCCCGCTCATCGAGAACGGCTACGTGTACCTGGCCCAGCCGCCGCTGTACCGCATCAAGTGGTCCAACGCGCCGCACGACTACGTCTTCTCCGACGCGGAGCGGGACGCGGCCCTGAAGCGTGGCTACGCCAACAACCAGCGCCTGCCCAAGGACAACGGCATCCAGCGCTACAAGGGTCTGGGCGAGATGGACTACCACGAGCTGTGGGACACCACGATGGATCCCCAACACCGCACCCTGCAGCAGGTGACCATGGACGACGCGGCCGCGGCGGACCAGGTCTTCAGCGTGCTCATGGGTGAGGACGTGGAGGCCCGCCGTGACTTCATCCAGCAGAACGCCAAGGACGTGCGCTTCCTCGACATCTGACGCCTCACCCGCCCCGTCACCTGACGTGGGGAGCGCACCGGCGCCGAGCAGGCGCACGGTGACCCACGCGGCGTCGGGCAGCGGGAAGACCGCCAGGACCAGGAACGCAGCACACAGCAAGCGAAGGAACAGTTCACAAGCATGAGTGACGAGCAGACCCCGCAGGGCCCGGACGCCGAGCAGCCGGACACCCCGGAGACCCCGCAGGAGGGCGCGCTGCTGGACCGCGTGACGCAGGTGGACCTGCAGTCGGAGATGCAGCGCTCCTACCTCGACTACGCCATGGCCGTGATCGTCGGCCGTGCGCTGCCGGACGTGCGCGACGGCCTCAAGCCCGTGCACCGTCGCGTGATCTACGCGATGTACGACGGCGGCTACCGGCCTGACCGCGGCTTCAACAAGTGCGCGCGCGTGGTCGGCGAGGTGATGGGCAACTACCACCCGCACGGTGACTCGGCCATCTACGACACCCTGGTGCGCCTGGTCCAGGACTGGGTGATGCGCTACCCGCTCGCCGCCGGCCAGGGCAACTTCGGCTCCCCCGGCAACGACGGGGCGGCCGCGCCGCGGTATACCGAGTGCAAGATGGCACCGCTGGCCATGGAGATGGTGCGGGACATCCACGAGGACACCGTGGACTTCATCCCGAACTACGACGGCAAGAACCAGGAACCCACGGTCCTTCCCGCCCGCTTCCCCAACCTGCTGGTGAACGGCTCCGCCGGCATCGCCGTGGGCATGGCCACCAACATCCCGCCGCACAACCTGCGTGAGGTGGCCTCCGGCGTCGAGTGGGCGCTGGACCACCCGGACGCGACGCGGGAGGAACTGCTCGCGGCGCTCATGGAGCGCATCCAGGGCCCCGACTTCCCCACCGGCGCGCGGATCCTCGGTCGCAAGGGCATCGAGGACGCCTACCGCACCGGCCGCGGCTCCATCCCCATGCGGGCCGTGGTGGACGTGGAGGAGCTGCAGGGGCGCACCTGCCTGGTCGTCACCGAGCTGCCGTACCAGGCCAACCCGGACAACCTGGCCATGAAGATCGCCGACCTGGTCAAGGACGGAAAGATCCAGGGCATCGCCGACATGCGCGACGAGACCTCCGGCCGCACCGGCCAGCGCCTCGTGATCGTGCTCAAGCGCGACGCCGTGGCCAAGGTGGTGCTGAACAACCTCTACAAGCACACCGAGCTGCAGCAGAACTTCTCCGCGAACATGCTCGCGCTCGTGGACGGCGTGCCGCGCACGCTCTCCCTCGACGCGTTCATCCGCCACTGGGTGGCGCACCAGATGGACGTGATCGTGCGCCGCACGCAGTTCCGTCTGGCCAAGGCCGAGGCCCTGGCCCACATCCAGCTCGGCCTGCTCAAGGCCCTCGACGCGCTGGACGAGGTCATCGCGCTGATCCGCCGCTCCCCCACCGTGGAGGAGGCGCGCAGCGGACTGAAGACGCTGCTGGAGATCGACGACGACCAGGCGAACGCGATCCTGGACATGCAGCTGCGCAAGCTCGCGGCCCTGGAGCGCCAGAAGATCCAGGACTACTACGAGCAGCTCATGAAGGAGATCGCCGGTTACAAGGTGATCCTGGCCGATCCGGCCGTGCAGCGGCAGGTCGTCAAGGACGAGCTGCGCGAGATCGTGGACCGCTTCGGCGACGACCGCCGCACCGAGATCGTGCGCGGCTACGACGGGGACATGTCCGTGGAGGACCTGATCCCCGAGGAGGAGATGGTCGTCACCATCACCCGCGGCGGCTACGTGAAGCGCACCCGCAGCGACAACTACCGCGCGCAGAACCGCGGCGGCAAGGGCGTGCGCGGGGCGCAGCTGCGCGGCGATGACATCGTGGAGCACTTCTTCGTCACCACCACGCACCACTGGCTCGCGTTCTTCACGAACCTGGGCCGCGTGTACCGCGTGAAGTGCTACGAGCTGCAGGAGGCCGGGCGCGATGCGAAGGGCCAGCACGTGGCCAACCTGCTCGCGTTCCAGCCGGACGAGCACATCCAGCAGGTGCTGGCACTGCGGGACTACGACCAGGCGCCGTACCTGGCCCTTGCCACGCGCAACGGCCTGGTGAAGAAGACCCGCCTGGAGGAGTACGACACCAACCGCACCGCCGGCGTCATCGCGATCAACCTGCGCGACGGCGACGAGCTGGTCTCCGCGCGGCTCGTCTCCGCCGACGACGATCTGCTGCTGGTCTCCAAGCTGGGCCAGTCGCTGCGCTTCACCGCCACGGACGAGGCGCTGCGGCCCATGGGTCGCGCCACCTCCGGCGTGACCGGCATGAAGTTCCGCGACGGCGACGAGCTGCTCTCCGCCGACGTGGTCACGGAGGACTCCTACGTCTTCACGGTCACCGATGGGGGCTTCGCCAAGCGCTCCCCCATCGAGGACTACCGCCAGCAGGGCCGTGGTGGCCTCGGGATCAAGGTGGCCAAGCTGCCGGAGGACCGTGGCGAGCTGGTCGGCGGGCTGATCGTCCAGGAGAGCGACGAGGTGCTGGTGGTGATGGCCTCCGGCAAGGTGGTGCGCACCGCCGTGGACCAGGTGCCGGCCAAGGGCCGCGACACCATGGGCGTGATCTTCGCCAAGCCGGGCAAGAAGGACCGCATCCTGGCCGTGGCCAAGAACTCGGCCGCCGAGCTGGAGGCGGCCGAGGACGCCCCGGCCGGCGCGGAGGACTCCGAGGAGCTCGCGACCCCGCTCCCCGCCGACGCCGAGCTGAGTGAGGCGCACGGCGGCGCGGATGCAGCCGACGTCCAGGTCGCGGACGGTACAGTAGCCGAGGATCCCGCACCGGAGGACACCGAGGTGTCCGGTGGTGACGACACGACCGACGGAGGCAACGAGTGAGTACGCCCACCCCGAAGGGCTCCGGCCGACCGGCCCAGTCCGGCAAGCCGGCGAACCCGCCGCGCTCGGGAGCGCAGCCGGCCCGCCCCGCTGCGAAGCAGGGTGCGTCGACGCAGCAGCGCCCGGCGGCTCAGCGGCCCGCGAGCGGGGCCCAGCGCCCGGCAGGCGCCCAGCGTCCGGCCGGTGCGCAGCGCCCGGGGGCCCAGCGCCCCGGTCTGGTGCGCCCGGCACCCAAGGCCAAGGTGCGCAAGGCCCGCCTGCTCGTCTCCAAGGTCGACGTGTGGTCGGTGCTCAAGCTCGCCTTCCTGCTCTCCGTGGCCCTCGGCATCATCACGGTGATCGCCGGCGTGCTGCTCTGGATGATCTTCGACGTGGCCGGCGTGTTCGACCGGATCAACGACCTGGTCGCCAACGTCCTGCCGAACCAGCAGTCGCCGTTCAACATCAAGGACTACGTGTCCATGGGCCAGGTCACGAGCTTCGCGGTGATCATCGCCGTGGTGAACGTGGTCCTGCTCTCGGCGCTGTCCATGGTGGGCGCCTTCATCTACAACCTCGCGGCCGGCCTGGTCGGCGGCATCTCGGTCACCCTGACGGACGACTGAGCACCGCTGCCGCGCAAGCGGCACCCGGCCCCGCGCGCACGGCGGCCCCTCCCCACGCACGGGGACGGGCCGCCGTCGTGCATCTCACCCCCGGGACACCAGGCCCCGATTTGGACCACATCGCTCCCGTCCGGTAATGTTGAGGCGTTCCCTCGAGGGGGAACGGTGAGGGCGTATAGCTCAGGCGGTTAGAGCGCTTCGCTGATAACGAAGAGGTCCCAAGTTCAAGTCTTGGTACGCCCACCCCACACTGCTTGAGGTGACTGATGAAGAAGCTGATCGTGCTCGGCATCGTGAGCCTCGGTGCGGTGGCCGGGTACCGCTGGTACCACGAACGGTCGGCCCAGAAGGCCTCCTGGTCCACCGCCACGGATCCCGTACACTGAAGCCGTTCCCAGCGGATTCCTCGGGGGTATGGCGCAATTGGTAGCGCACCTGCTTTGCAAGCAGGGGGTTAGGGGTTCGAGTCCCCTTACCTCCACCGACGGCCCCGGACATGTTGTCCGGGGCCTTTCGCGTCCCCGGGGTCCGGTGTCCTGGATGCTGTCGCTCCGACTGGCGTAGGACAAATCGAGCAACGTCGGACACTTTTGGCGAAAATCGTCCGACGTTGCTCGAAATGTCCGACGCTGGAGGCTCGCCTGCCCGCCTCGACGGCGAGGAGCAACCGCGCGCCGCATGAGCCCGTACCGAGATCTCGCGCCCGCTGGCTGAGTCCCGGCATCTCCCCAGGGCTCGAGAGGAGTATGCCAACACCCTCAGATCCGCGTCATGTCGCCCCTGGGCGGGGGTGCCAGACACACTTTTTGTCCTATATCCCTGGGTCCGGGCCCCTTGTGCACGACGCCGCGTGCTCGCGTGTCTGCCGGGCGTTGGGTGAGCGCGCGGACCGGTCCGCGTTGCTACTCCCGGCTCTTGGTCGGTCCGGCCGTCGGTCCGGTCCTCAGTCCAGGAGTGCCGACAGCGCGGCCGAGAGTCGGGATTCGACCTCCGCCTCCGGCCGTGGGGCGTAGAGCAGTTGGGCAGCCAGCCCCTGGGCCAGGGCCAGCACCGACCAGGCCGTCACCTCCGGGTCCACGCGGGAGGGGATCTCCCCTTCGGCACGGGCGCGCGCGACGAGGCCGGCCAGGAGTTGGCGGAGGTGCTCGTCGCTCTCGGCGATGGCCGCGGCGACGGAGGGCGTCTGCAGGGCCCACTGGGAGAAGGCATCGCCCTGGCGCTGGGCCGCCCTGCGCCGATCGTCCAGCGGCAGGAGGCCCATCAGCAGCCGCAGCAGCCAGCCGTGCAGGGTGGGGCGCCCGGGTTCTCCTGGCGGGATGCCGCCGGCCGTCTCACGCAGGCGGGAGAACGCGGCGGAGAGCAGCAGCTCCTTGGAGGAGAAGGCCTTCTGGACGGCACCGAGCGAGCAGCCGGCCTCCGCTGCCACGGAACGGAAGGTGGCGGCGGGGAGACCCTCGCGGGCGATGATCCGCAGCGCGGCGTCGGCGATCTGCGCCTGCCGTTGGCTCAGTTCGTCCAGGGCTGCTCACCTCCTGCTCGGGTCTGCGTACGCGCCGCGTGGGGCCAGAGGCGCACGGCGTAGACGAGCATGATCACGCACGCGATGCCGACTCCGGCCAGGGCCACGGGCGAGGCGCTGTTGCCGCCGAGGAAGCTGGTGAAGTCCCAGGCGAAGTGCCACAGCAGCACGGGCCACAGACTACCGGAGACGATCACGAGCTCCGCGGCCACGAAGCCGAAGAGCGCGGCGAACGCGAGCTGCAGCAGCGTGGCTCCCGTGGCCTGTCCGCCGGCCAGGTTGGCCAGGTGCAGGATCCCGAAGAGCACGGCGCTGCCGAACAGCGCCGTGCGGGTCCCCCGTGGGCGCAGCAGGGCGAGGACCAGGCCCCGGAAGAAGACCTCCTCGTTCAGGGCGACGGCGAGACACAGGAAGAGGTAGGCGCCCGCGAGTGACGGAGAGACTGTCACTCCTCCCGTGACCAGGACGAGGAGGACGGTCAGGACGGGCGGCAGGAACCACCATGCGGCGCGGGTGTTGGCCGGTGAACGGAAGCCGTAGCGGGACAGGGTGGCGCCGGAGGTGGCCATGATGAGCAGACCCACGCAGGTCGAGACCGCCGCTGCGGCGGCGATGAGCAGTGCCGCAGGGGTGTCGGTGAGGCCGAGGAGCTGGCCGGCGGCCGAGCCCAGCGCCGTGAACACCACGGGGACGAGCGCGAGGCCGATCGCCGCGAACCAGGGATGGGACACCGGCAGCAGGGCCGGGGTGGTGCGGGTGACCTCGTGGGTGTGGCTCATGGCGCCGTCTCCTGTCCGTGAATACGTGTGTATTCCTGGAGGGGAGAATACACACGTATTCCTGTCGGTGTCGAGGGGGCGCCGGGGCGACCCAGCACCTGGATCAGTGCTGCGCCGGTGCCGAGGGCTCCAGGCCGGCCGCGGCCGGCGTCGCTGCGCTCTTCCTGCGGGCATCGGCGGCCGCCAAGAGCATGACGAGCAGTGCAGCGCCTGCCAGACCCGTCCCGATCCAGATGGGCGAGGTGTAGCCGAGGCCCGCAGCGATCCCCAGCCCGCCGGCCCAGGCTCCGATCGCATTGCCGACGTTGAACGCGCCGATGTTGGCGCCGGAGGCGAGCGTGGGCGCGGCGCCCGCGTAGTGCATGATCCGGCTCTGCAGACCGGGCACCGTCCCGAAGCCGAAGCCGCCCATGAGGACCAGGGCCACCACGGTGGCCACGGGCGAGGACGCGAGGGCGGCGAAGACGGCCAGGATGACCACGAGCGCCGCGATGAAGAACAGCAGCGTGGCGTCGACGGAGCGATCGGCCAGGCGCCCGCCCAGCCAGTTGCCCACCACGAGCCCGGCTCCGAAGAGGACCAGCAGCCAGGGGACCGTGGTGGTGGCGAAGCCGCTGACCTCCGTCAGGGTGTAGGCGATGTACGTGAAGGCGCCGAACATGCCGCCGTAGGCCAGGATCGTCACCAGGAGCGAGAGCCACACCTGTCCGGAGCGGAAGGCCGTCAGCTCGCGGCGCAGGCTGACCTCCTCCCCCGGCGCGGCCAGTTGTGGGACCAGCGACCAGATCCCGATCATGGCGAGGACACCGATCGCGGAGATGGCCCAGAAGGTGGAGCGCCACCCGAACTGTTGGCCGAGGAAGGTCCCGAACGGGACGCCGAGGACGTTGGCCGCCGTGAGCCCCGTGAACATGATGGCGATGGCGCCCGCCTTCTTCTGTGCGGGCACGAGGGAGGCCGCCACGACGGAGCCGATCCCGAAGAACGCGCCGTGGCTGAGGGCGGCGACGACCCGGCCGAGGAGGGCGATGGAGTAGGTGCCGGCCACGGCCGTGAGCAGGTTGCCGACGATGAACAGCACCATGAGGCCGAGCAGCACGGGCTTGCGGGGGAGACGGCTGGTCACGGCGGTGAGGGCCAGGGCGCCGACCACCACACCCAGCGCGTAGCCGGAGATGAGCCATCCCGCGGCCGCCTCGGTCACGGCGAAGTCCCCCGCCACGCCGGGGAGGAGTCCCATGATGACGAACTCCGTCAGTCCGATGCCGAAGGCTCCGAGAGCCAGGGCGATGAGTCCTGCGGGCATGACGATGCTCCTGATATCCTGAGTAGGTACTTGCAAGCGCTCTCTATTGCGCAAGCAGGGAACATCATTGCACGTGCAACTATGCCGCGCAAGCAACTACTTTGTGTGTGGGTCAGCCCACGACGGGAGGACGCGATGGGCATCGCCGATGACGCGGTCGAGGTCCGGGCCAAGGGCTGGCGGACGTTGGCCGCCCTGCACGGGCTGATCGATGCCGCCCTGGAGCGTGCCCTCGGGGATGCCGTGGACCTCTCCGTGGTGGAGTACACGGTCCTGGATGCACTGGACCGTCAGGACGGCTGGCACATGCGCATGCAGCAGCTGGCACGGGCCGCCGCCCTGAGCCCCAGCGCCACCACCCGCCTGGTCAACCGGCTGGAGGACCGTGGGCTGCTCACCCGCGTGCTGTGTGCGGATGATCGCCGCGGGATCTACACGGAACTCACGCCGGACGGACGTTCCCTCTACGAAAAGGCCAGGCCTATCCACGACGCCACGCTGGAGCGGGCGCTGGACGAGGCGGAGGAACGCCCGGAGCTCGCGGAACTCGCGCGAGCGCTGCACGGCGCCGGCTGAAGGGCGCCGGCTGAACGGGACCGCACGACCCGTGGTCGGCTCAGGCGCTGGCTGCCCCGCGGTGTCGCCCTCCGCGCTCCGCCTGCTCGGCGGCGAGCTGCTCAGCGGTCACCTGGGACCAGAGTCGGCCGTAGGTCTCCACCCAGCCCAACAGCTCCTGGAGCGCGCCCGGTGTGAGACGGTAGATCCGCCGTGAGCCCTGAGCGGAGACGCTCACGAGTCCCCCGGTGCGCAGCGTGCGCAGGTGGTTGGACACGGCCGGCTGGCTGATCCCGAACTCCTCCGAGATCACGTCGCCGATGCTCCCCGCGCTGCGCTCCCCCTGGGCCAGCAGCTCCACGATGCGTCGCCGGGCCGGGTCCCCGAGTGCCGTGAACGGATTCATGTCTCGTGTATATCAAGCCCGATGCATATCGATGTGGAGGCAAACGGCGTGTCGGGAGCCCCGGGATCGCGGGGAAGCATCACCCGGCCGAATATCAGCAGGCGTCGATATCAGGGGTGACCCATGCATCCGGACCTGGGCACCGCGCAGGGCGGAACGGCCCCGCGCGGGACCCGACCACGCGGCGTCGGGCAGCGTCCCCACGCCCCCGGGCACGCAGAAGGGGGACGGACCGTGCGGTCCGTCCCCCTTGAGGTGCTGCTGCTTACTTGGCGTCCTTGCCCTGGCTGGCGCGGCGCGGCGAGGGCTTGGCGTCCTTGGCCACGTCGGACGGCTTGGGGGCCGCCACGTGCTTCGCGTCGGCCTTCGGGGCCTCGGAGGACTCCTCGGCCTTCGGCGCGGCCGGAGCAGCCGCAGCCGGCTTCGGCGCGGCGGGTGCCTCGGTCTTCGGGGCCTCGGCCTTGGCGGCCTCCGGCTTCGCCGCCTCGGCGACCACCGCCTTGGCGTCCGCCTCCGTGGTGGCCTTCTCACCGGCGGGCTCGGCCGCCGGCTGCGGTGCCGGGTTCTGTGGTGCCGGGTTCTTCCACGGGTCCTCGACCGGCTTGGAGGCGCGCCACACGGCCACGCCGGCCGCGACGATGCCGGAGAAGAGCACGAAGAGGAAGAACTTCTTCCCGCCGGACTTCTTCTTTTTGCCGCCCTTGGCCTTGGACTTCACGTCCTTGCCGGCCTTCTGCGCGGCGTCGGCCGCAGCCTTCGCCTGCTTCTTCAGGTCCTTCTTGGAGGCCTTGATCTTCCCGGCGGCCTTGCCGGCCCGCTTCTTGGCGTCCTTGCGGGCCTGCTGCGCCACCTCCTCGGCCTTCTTGCTGGCGGTCTCCAGCCCCTCGGAGACCGCAGCGGAGGTCTGCTTGGCGGCGTCGGCCGCCTTCTCCCCCAGTTCCTGGACCTTGGGACCGGCCTGCTCCTGCACGCGGTCCGCGAAGTCGGCTGCCTTCTCCTTGGCAGCGTCGAGGCCGTCCTGGATCTTCGGGGCCACCTGCTCGTAGCCCTGGGACAGGGCCTCGGCCGCCGCCTGCACGCGGGGCGCAGCCCACTCGCGGACGGACTCGACGGTGCCCGCGACGTTCTTCTGCACGTCCACGGCAATGCTCTTGGTGTTGCTCATGAGGTTCCACCTCTCCTGACGTTCGACAGGTCTCGTAACCCCACCCTAGTGTTCATGCGCGCGCAGCGCAGGGAAAGGCGTCATGTCCCCAGGATGTTCACTGCCCGCGAAGCGCTCCCCCAGCATGCGCTCAGGACGGGCGTGGAAGAATGATCCCCATGACTGCCATCCCCACGCATCAGGCCACCATTCACACGAATCAGGGCGACATCGTCGTGAACCTCTTCGGTAACCACGCGCCCAAGACCGTGGAGAACTTCGTCGGTCTCTCCACGGGCGAGCGCGCCTGGGTCGATCCGGCCACCGGCGAGCAGCGCGAGGGCACCCCGCTGTACAACGGGACGATCTTCCACCGCATCATCAAGGACTTCATGATCCAGGGCGGCGATCCGCTGGGCCAGGGCATCGGCGGCCCCGGCTACCAGTTCGACGACGAGATCAGCCCCGACCTGGACTTCACCGCGCCCTACAAGCTCGCCATGGCCAACGCCGGCGTGCGCATGGGCCGCGGCACCAACGGCTCGCAGTTCTTCATCACCTCCGTGCCGACCACCTGGCTGCAGGGCAAGCACACCATCTTCGGTGAGGTCGCCGATGACGCCTCCAAGAAGGTCGTCGACGCGCTGAACGCCGTGCCGACGGACGGCCGCGACAAGCCGCTCGAGGACGTCGCCATCTCCTCCATCGAGATCACCCCCGCGAACTGATCGCGGAGGACGCGCAGCGCGCGCGGTGAGGGGCGGTCGCCCGGCAGGTGCCGGACGGCCGCCCCTGCTGCATCCGGGTCTCCCCCGCTGCCCGACGCCGCGTGGCCGGCCTGCGCTTCGGCCTCACCCGGCGCTTCGGCCGGCTCGGCGCACTGCGCGCCCGGTCTGCTTCGTTCGTCACCGCAGTCCCCTGTTCCCCGCCGATCCGTGGCGGCGAGCACAGCCAGAAGGAAGAACACCCATGTCCCAGCAGCCCCCGCTCCCCCAGCCGCCGGTGTGCCCGCGCCACCCGGACCGGGTGAGCTACGTGAGCTGCCAGCGCTGCGGCCGCCCGGTCTGCCCGGAGTGCCAGCGGCAGGCACCCGTGGGGGTGCAGTGCGTGGACTGCGTGGCGCAGCAGCGCCAGGCGGCCAGGACGGTGCGCCAGGTGCACCCGGGACGGCCCACGGCCACGTACGGGATCATCGCCGTGTGTGTGGCGGTCTTCGTGGTGCAGCTGGCCTTCCCCCGCTTCACCATGTGGTTCCTCGACTTCACGCCGTACCTGCCGGAGCAGCCCTATCGCATGCTCACCGCCGGGTTCCTGCATGACTCCTCCCGGCTCGTCTCCATGCACCTGATCCTGAACATGGCCTCGCTCTACTTCCTGGGACGGGTGCTCGAGCCGGCCATCGGGCATGCCCGCTTCCTCGGGGTGTTCCTCATCGGCGTGATCGGCGGCAGTGTTGCGGTCGGCTTCCTCGGTTCGCCGCAGGACACGGTGCTGGGGGCCTCGGGCGGCATCTTCGCCCTGGGCGGTGCCCTCCTGGTGTTGTTACGCCGCGACCGACAGAACCTCATCGCCATGGCCGTGATCCTGGGGATCAACCTGGCCTACGGCTTCATCGTCTCAGGGGTGTCCTGGCAGGCCCACGTGGGCGGGATCGTCACCGGCGTGCTGCTCGGACTGCTGTACTCCGCCGGGGCCCGGGTGCAGCGGCACACCGGTGCCGTGCAGCTGGTGGGCTCCCTGGTCCTCGCCGCCGCCCTCGTGGTGGCCGGGATCTACGCGGGCAACCTGGCGACGGCCGCCCTCCTGGCCCGCTGACCCGGTCCACACGCCGGGGCCTCCGACCCCGCTGACCTCACCCCGGGGCCCACGCTCCGGCCCTGAAACCCGCCCCGCGCTCCCGCCACTGAGCCCCGCCCCTCCGTAGGGGCACCGGGTACCGCAATTTCTCACGTGCGCGTCCATTGGGCGTTCAGACGTCCAATCACAGGGAGGAATGTGCACGCCGCTCCTGTGTAAGCCGCTGGGCTGTATCCACCGCTGCGCGCCCGCCGCGGGATTCCCCATGTGCCACGCCATTGGACAGGCACATGGGGAATCCCGCGGGGGCTTCTTACCCACAGCTGTTGTCCACAGTGTGGAGAACTTACACGCGTGTGATTCCCCGCGGTGAGTGTGGGCGGAGCACCCGCTCGAACGCCTCGCCTCTGGGGATCCACGGCCGCTTCGTGCCGTGTGAGGGGCGTCGACGTGTTGATACCCACACCCCACATCCACAGCTGTGGATAACTTCCGTCCACCGGGCGTGGACAGTTCCGGTCGACTGGACCTGTCCACAGCCGTTCTGGCGTCGGATTCCCGCGAGAATCCGCGGAACTTGGCACGGGTGTTCGAACATCGGCGGGTGTGTGAACAGCCGAATCCACAGTAGATCTCCACAGTGTGGACAAGTCACACCCATGTCATTTGATCAACCCGAACCGCTGCAGGCCCGTAGCTGCGGGGATGCGGGGCCGTGACCGAGGTCGGTGTGGAGTTTTCCCCCAACTCCGTCCACACCTGTGGATAACTTGGTGAACACGGTGTGTACGCGGACGTGGATCGGGTGTACTGTCGTCGACAGTATCGATTGGGAAAACTCAACCACTAGGGGAGTCGCATGGACCTCAGTGACCTCACCGTCCCGGACGGCGTGAAGCTGCGCGCAGGCACCCGCGAGGACGCGGCGGCCGTCGCCGCGCTGGTGAACCACCTGGACGACCACGACGACACGGGGGAGCGGCTGGACGCCGAGCAGCTCCTGGAGATCTGGGACGTCCCGGGCTTCGACCCGACCCAGGACCTGCTCCTGGCCGAGGACGACCACGGGACCCTGCTCGGCTTCGCGGAGGTGCACCGCCCCTCGGAGCCTCTGAACGGCGAGACGATCGTGCACCTGGACGGGGGAGTGGAGCCGGAGGCACGCGGTCGGGGGATCGGGACGACGCTGGTGCGGTGGCAGGTGGCCCGTGGCCGGGCGCGCGTGGCGGCAGAGCGACCCGACTCGGCCGGCGTCATCAGTGCATGGAGCGTCCGCGAGAACTGCGACGCCACCGAACTGCTCGTGGCCGAGGGCTTCTCCGTCCAGCGCTGGTTCACGGACATGCGCCTGGAGCTGGCCACGTGGGAGGAACCGTCCGCCGTGGCGCCCCTGCCCAGGGCCGTGCGGGCGGCGCGCTGGCCCGACGACGCCGCGGCGCTGCGTTCAGCACGCAACGAGAGCTTTCAGGATCATTGGTCGACGCCGCCCACCTCGGAGGATCGCTGGATGGCGCTCTTCGGGAAGTCCACCTTCCGGCCGGAGCTCTCCCGCCTGCTCGAGGCCCCGGACGTACCGGGGGAGGAGTCGGTGGATGCCTTCGTCCTGAGTGAGGAGTGGCAGGAGGGTGAGCTGTACGTGGCGCTCGTCGGCACCAGGCGGCGTGCCCGCGGCAAGGGGTTGGCCACTGCCCTGCTCACCGACGTGGTGCGCGCGGCGAGGGCGGCGGGCTACCACTCGGTGGAGCTCGGCGTGGACGCGGACAGCCCCACCGGCGCCGGAGGCGTCTACGAGCGGGTCGGGTTCCGTCCCGTCCGCACGGGAGTGCAGCTCCACCTGCGCTGAGGCGGACGCCCCCCCGTGCGTCCGTGCCTCACTTGTGACCGGTAAGCGACCCCGTTGGTGGTCAGAACCGAGTCACGAACGCCTCGGAGGTGACGGTGCAGCGCCGAAGTGGCCGGTTCGGGAGCAGGTGGCGTCGGTGTGGCGCTGTTCGGGAGCAACTCCTGCTGCGATCTGCGCCCGGCAGGCGGCGGGAGTTGCTCCCGAACGCGGTGAGGGGCGGACCGACGTGGCCACTGCGCGCGGCGACCGGGCAAGCGGGACGCGACCACGCGGCGTCGGGCACCGTGGGGCACACGAGCCGGGAGCGGGCACCGGGGCGCGACGAAGCGGCGTCGGGCACCGGGCCCAGCGGGAGCCCAGCCGGCCGCTCCCGGGCCCGAGAACCACAAGGGCGCAGGGCGGGAGTCCCCGCCCTGCGCCCAGGAAGTGTTCGTGGAAGTGCTAGTCGCGCCAGCCCATCATCATGATGAAGCCGACCAGCGCGATGCCGAAGCCCACCAGGATGTTCCAGTTCCCGATCCCCGGGATCGGCACGTCCACGCCCACCATGTTCGCGACGTAGAACGTCACGATCCACAGCAGGCCCACGATCATCAGCCCGAACATCAGCACCTTGTACCAGGTGGGCACGGGCTTGAAGTCCTTGGCGGTGGCCTCCTTGCGGCGGCGGTCCCGCGCGGCAGTGGCCTCGGCACGCCGCGCCGGGTTGCCGATCTTCTCGGGAGCCGAGGAGTCCTTGTCAGCGGCGGACTTTTTCTCTGGCACGGTTTCCTCCTGCGGCCACGGGGCCCGCGGACGATAGTCTGGGACGGCCCGCGCACGGCGCGGGATGCTGCTTCAGTCTAACCGCAGCACGGGGAGGGGATCCGTGGGACACCGCACACGGCGCAGGCACGGCGTCATCGTCGGCGCCATCGGCGTGCTGGGCGAGGTCCTGCTCACGCTCGGCGTGATCCTCCTGCTCTTCGTCGTCTGGCAGCTGTGGTGGACCAACCTCGAGGCGGACGCCGCGCAGGACTCCGCCGTGCACTCCGTGACCCAGGCCTGGGACGCGGACGGGAAGAAGGCGACGGACGGCTCCGACCCGACCCACCCCATCGAGGGCAAGGTCTGGGGCATCCTCTACATCCCGCGCTTCGGCTCCGCGTACGCCAAGCCGATCGCCGAGGGCACCAGCCTCGACGTGTTGGACACCATCGGGGTGGGCCACTACCCGGACACCCAGCTGCCCGGTGAGAAGGGCAACGTGGCGCTGGCCGGCCACCGCCAGACCCACGGGCAGGTCTTCTGGGACATGGACAAGCTGCAGGACGGGGACAAGGCCTACATCCAGACCAAGGACGGCATCTACACGTACACGTTCCGCTCCCGCAGCATCGTGGCGCCCACCCAGTCCGGCGTGGTCCTGCCCGTCCCGGACAACCCCACGGCCACGCCCACGCAGAAGCTGCTCACGCTGACCACGTGCCACCCGCCCTTCACCACGCGCATGCGCATGATCGTGCACTTCGAGCAGACCAGCTTCACGCCGAGCGGTGACGCCGCGCCGGCCGCGATCGCGGACCTGGTCCGCAAGACCACGGGGAAGGACTCCTGATGTACGCCGCCCTGTTCCGCGCCCTGCCCGGTCCGCTCTGGCTGCGCATCATCCAGCTGCTGCTGCTGATCGCCTTCGCCGTCCTGTTGCTCATGAACTACGTGTTCCCGTGGGCCAATCAGTACTCTCCATGGACGGACTCCACCGTGGGTCTGCGCCTCATCCACGTCCTCAGCGACAGGAGCATCCTCCCGTGAGTCAGCCCGCCCCCCGCGTCCTGGTCATCGACAACTACGACAGCTTCGTCTACACCCTGGTGGGCTACCTGCAGGAGATCGGCGCGGAGACCACGGTCATCCGCAACGACGACCTCGGCACCGAGGAGGCCATCGTGCTGGCCTCGCAGCACGACGGCGTCCTGGTCTCGCCCGGTCCCGGCGACCCGGCCGGCGCCGGCGTCTGCCTCGACGTGATCCGCGCCGCCGCGGACAGCGAGCTCCCGCTGCTGGGCGTCTGCCTGGGCCACCAGGCCCTCGCGGAGGCCTTCGGTGGCGTGGTGGAGCACGCGGTCCAGCTGATGCACGGCAAGACCTCCTCCGTGATCCCGGGCGACCACCCGCTCTTCGCCGGCGTCCCGCACCCGTTCACGGCCACGCGCTACCACTCGCTGGCCGTGCGCCCGGACAGCGTCCCGGCCGAGCTCGAGGTCACCGCCTCCACCGAGGACGGCGTGATCATGGGCCTGGCGCACCGCACCGCGCCGCTGTGGGGCGTGCAGTTCCACCCCGAGTCCGTCCTCACCGAGGGCGGCTACCGGATGCTCGGCAACTGGCTCGAGTCCCTCGGGCTCTCCGGGGCCGGCGAACGTTCCGCCGCGCTCTCCCCGCTCATCCGCCACTGAGCGCGCGGGCGCCGGGGCGCCGGGTGCGGGAGCGCAGCGCGCGGGACCGTTGCGCGCCCCGGCCCTGTACCGTGATGTCCCCTTTGCCTGCCCATGGGGCGGGCACGTGTGAAGGTGCGGGAATGCACGACGCCGGGTGGTGACCTCGTCAGCGCGAGGTCACCACCCGGCGTCGTGCGTCGGGGCCGTGCCCTACTTGGCGACCTTCAGGGTGACCTGGTCGCCGGGGGAGACCGTGGAGCCCGGCGTGGGGTTCTGGTCCACCACCGTGCCGGAGTCCTCGTCCGAGTCGTCCACGTCCTCGCGGGTCACGGACAGGCCGTAGTCGTCCCCGGTGAGCTGCTTGTTCGCGTCGTCGAAGCTCTTGCCCTTCAGGTCCGGCATCTTCACGGTGCCGCTGGAGACCTCCAGCTTCACGGTGTCGCCGCGCTGCACCGTGGTGCCGACCTTCGGGTCCACGGAGAGCACGGTGCCCTTGTCCTTGGGGGAATCCTTCTCCGTGGTGTCCACCTGCAGCCCCATGGCCTGCAGCGTCTGCTTCACGGCGTCCACCTTGGCGCCCACCAGGTCGTCGCCGTCGCCCGTGGTCTCGGGGATGGCGATCTTGCCGTCGGAGACCACCAGGGTGACGCTGCCACCCACCTTGACCTTGCTGCCTGGCTCCGGGTCGGTCGAGACGACCATGCCCTCCTCCAGCTCGGGGTCGGAGGTCTTCTTGCTGGTCGCGGCGACCTTCAGGCCGAGGTCGGTGAGCTGTGCACGCACCTCGTCCTCGGACTTGCCGCTGATGTCCTGCGGGATCTGCACCTGGCCCTTGGAGACCACCAGGGTGACCTCCGAGCCGTTCTTCACGGACTCGCCGGCCGCCGGATCCGTGCGGACCACGGCGTCCTTCTCGACGTCATCGCTCTCGGCCTGCTTGGTCTGCGAGGCCACCGTGAAGCCGAGCTTCTCGAGTGCCGCGGTCGCATCGGACTGCGACATGCCCTTCAGGTTGTCGGGGATCTTCACCTGCTCCGGGCCCTGGGAGACCCGCAGGGTGATGGAGGAGCCCTTCTTGGCCTGCTGCCCCGAGGCGGGGTCCGTCTCCACGACCTTGCCGCGGTCCACGTCGTCGCTGAAGACCTTCTGAGCCGTCGTGGTGAAGCCCAGCCCGCGCAACTGCTGCTCTGCGTCCGCCTGGGTCATCCCGGCCACGGCCGGCACCGCGGTGCGCGCATTGCGCTCCCGCTCCGCCTGCAGCCACTGGAAGCCGAGGAAGGCACCCACCGCGATCAGGACCACCAGGACGGCAGCGACGACCCACACCACGGTGTGGTTGCGCTTGGCCGGCGCATCCTCGTGCGCGTCGGCGAGCAGGGCCGGCTGCAGCCCCGTCTCGTCGGCGCGGTGGGAGGGCTGGTGCTCCGAGGCGGTTGCCGCCAGCATGCCCGTGGCCGGACCCACCGAGCTCATGGCCGCCGTGGGCGCGTCGGCGGCGGGCTGCACCTGCGTGGGGCTCTCGCCGCGCTGGGCGCCGCGCAGGGCGGCCGCGAACTCCGCGGCGGTCTGGAAGCGCTGCGTCCGGTCCTTGGCCAGGGCCCGCTCCAGCACCGCGTCCACGGCGGGCGGCACGGACGAGTTCAACTCGGAGGCGGGCTTCGGGGCCTCACCCACGTGCTGGTAGGCCACCGCCACTGGACTGTCGCCCACGAACGGCGGGCGGCCGGTGAGCAGCTCGTAGAGCAGGCAACCGGTCGAGTAGATGTCGGAACGCTCGTCCACGGACTCACCGCGCGCCTGCTCGGGGGAGAGGTACTGCGCGGTGCCGACCACGGCCTGCGTCTGCGTCATCGTCGCGGCCGAGTCGGCCATGGCCCTGGCGATGCCGAAGTCCATGACCTTGATGGCCCCGGAGTCGGTGACCATCACGTTGGCGGGCTTGATGTCGCGGTGGACGATCCCCTGCGCGTGGCTCGCCGCGAGCGCCGTGAGGACGCCCAGCGTGGCATTGATCGCGTCGGAGAGGGAGAGCGGACCGGCGGAGAGCCGGGACTTGAGCGTGTGCCCTTTGACGTACTCCATGACGATGAAGGGGACCTTGAGCGAGGTGTGCTCGCCGGGGAGCTGCACGTCCGTGTCGCCCGTGTCGTAGACCGCCACGATCCCGCGGTCGTTCAGCCCGGCCACGGCCTTGGCCTCACGGCGGAAGCGTGCCTGGAACACCGAGTCGCGCGCCAGGTCCGAGCGCAGGATCTTCACGGCCACGTCGCGTCCCAGCAGCAGGTCGCGGGCCAGCCACACGTCGGCCATGCCGCCGCGACCGATCAGCTCGCTGAGCTCGTAGCGGTCGTTGAGGACGCGCTGGTTGGGCGTCGCCGCCGTGGACTCGTCCGGGGTGGCGTCCTGCCCGGGGCGCGCGCCGTGCTGCGTGCTCTGCGCGTCCTCGTGCTTGCCGTGGTGCTCGGGATGCTGCCCGTCCGGGTTCTGACTCATGTACTCACTTCCGTGGGTGGCCCGCCGTGAAGGCGGGTTCCGTGCTGCTGGCTCCGTGTGGGACGGAGTGCGGCGGCGTCTCAGGGGGTCGCGGTGGCCTTGGTGCTCGGCGGCTGCTGGCCGCCGGCCTCGGTGCTTGCCTTCGCGGTGCCCTCCGTGTTGTCGGAGGTCCCGGAGCTCGGCTCAGGGACGCTCGTGTCCTTGCTGGTCGCCGGGGTCGGCGTGTCCGACGGAGTCGGGGTGTCCGACGTCGGGGTGCTGGGTTCCGTGCTCGGCGTCGCGCTGGTCTCGGTGCTGCTGGGCGCCGTGGTCCGGGTGCTCGGTGCCGTGGTGCGTGTGCGCGTCGGCGGCACGTACGTGGTCGTGCTTGACTCGGACGGCGTCCACGACTCGCTCGGGCTCTCCGAGGTCTCCGAGGCCGAGGAGGACTCGGAGGAGCTGCTCGCCGAGCTGGAGTCCGGCACGGGTGCCGGGTCATTGGAGCCGGTCAGCTGCGGGACCACGAAGGCGGCGATGATGCCGAGCACCACCAGGACGCCGACGACGATCATCCAGATCAGCGCGGTTCGGCTCCTGCCGCCGGTACCGGAACCCGCCCCGGGACCGGCCGGCGCGTCGTCGGGATCCGTGGGGCTGAGCGCGGAGCGGCCCTGGGAGCCGTTGGCGGTGGCGGACAGGCCCGCCGTGGCGGCAGCACCGCCGACGGCGGTCCCACCCACGGTGGGCATCGAGGACGTGCGCGGGCTCGCCTGCGAGGTGATGGCCTGCGTGGGGGCATCGCCCGTGGGCAGCGCCTGCGTGGCCGCGGCATCGTTGTTCAGGTGCGGGAGCATGCCGGGAACGGCATTCGTCGCATCCTGCAGGCGTCCGGCCCGCAACGCGTCGGCCGCCAGGGCGAGCTTGGAGGCATCCGCAGGGCGGTCGGACGGGGACTTGGACAGCAGCGCCATGATCAGCGCGCGCACCGGGGCGGGAACGGAGTCCGGCAGGGCGGGCGGGCGATCGTTGACCTGGGCCAGGGCGATCGCGATCTGGGACTCGCCGGAGAACGGGCGGCGCCCGGCCAGGCACTCGTAGCCGATCACGCCGAGCGAGTAGAGGTCGGACTGCCCCGTGGCGGTCTGCCCGGTGGCCTGTTCCGGCGCCAGGTACTGGGCGGTGCCCATGACCTGGCCGGTGGCGGTGAGCGGCACCTGGTCGGCCAGGCGGGCGATCCCGAAGTCGGTGATCTTCACCTTCCCGCTGGGCATGATCAGCAGGTTGCCCGGCTTCACGTCGCGGTGGACCAGCCCGCGCGCGTGAGCGGCGGCGAGGGCGCGGGCGGTCTGTGCGATGACGGAGAGCGTGAAGTCGGGGGTGAGCACGCGCTCGCGCTCGATGATGGTGGAGAGCGGCTCGCCCGGCACCAGTTCCATGACCAGGTACGCGGAACCGTCGGCCTCGCCGTAGTCGAAGACGTTGGCGATGCCGTCATTGTTCAGCAGGGCGGTGTGGCGTGCCTCGGCGCGGAATCGCTCGAGGAAGCCGGGGTCGCCGGTGTACTCCTCCTTGAGGATCTTGATGGCGACGACGCGACCGAGGATGGAGTCGAGGGCCTTCCAGACCTCGCCCATCCCGCCGATCGCGATCCGGTCCGTGAGCTGGTACCGGCCGCCCAGCGAGATGCCGCTCGTGGGTCTCACTTGTTGAACACCGCCCTTTCCACCTTGTTCATGATCTGGCTCGTCAGGCCGTGGCTCTGCTGGTACGTCAGGTTCTGCACGTTGACGGTGATGGCCACCTGCGGGTCATCCGCCGGGGCGAAGCCGGTGATCCAGGCCTGCACCTTGTTGGTGCTGCCGATCTGCGCCGTGCCCGTCTTGGCGGCCAGGTCCACGCCCGGGACCTTGGCCTCCATGGCGGTACCGGAGGCCACCGGCTGCTTCATGAGCTCGGTGAGGTCATTGGCCACCTTGGAGGGGATGACGTCCCGCTCCTTCTGGGCCTTGAAGGACTGCAGCACCTCGAGGTTGGGGCTGGAGACCTGCTGGACCAGCTGCGGCTTCATCAGCACGCCGTCGTTCGCGATCGCCATGGCCACCTCGTTCATCTGCAGCGTGGTGGCCTGCACGTCGTACTGACCGATCGAGGCGTAGGACAGGTTCGCCGGCGACATGTCGGAGGGCCACACGGACGCCGATGTGGGGGCCAGCCCCAGGTCGCTCGGCTTGGAGTTGAAGCCGAACGCGGTGGCGACCTCGTCCATCTTCTTCTGCCCGATCGTCTGCACGCCCTCCGCGAAGGGGGTGTTGCAGGACTGCGCCACGATGAACTTCAGCGAGGCCTTGTCCGGCTGCGACGAGCAGATGCCGCCGTCGAAGTTGCTCAGCTTCTTCGAGGTGCCCGGCGGGGTCCAGGAGGTGGAGTTGTTGTAGGTGCCGTCCACGGTGAAGTAACCGGTCTCGAGGCCGGCGGCCAGCACCAGGAGCTTGAAGCTGGAGCCGGGGGAGACGCGGTCGTAGACGGCCGGGTTCCAGTTCAGCGCCAGGCCCGACTGCTGGGAGAGCTCCTCCTTGTTCTTGGCCAGCTGGCTGGTGGACTGCACCGCCATCAGGTTGGTGTCGTAGCTGGGCTTGGACACCATCGCCAGGATCTTGCCGGTCTTGGGCTCGGTGACCACCACAGAGCCCTTGAAGCCGTCCGGCAGCGCGTCATAGGCGGCCTTCTGGACCTTGGGGTCGATCGTCAGCTCCACGTTGGCGCCCTGCGAGGACGCGCCCGTGAAGAGGTCGGCGAGCCGGTTGAAGAACTGGCTGTCCGAGGTGCCGGAGAGCGTGGACTCCATGGAGGACTCCAGCTGCGTGGAGCCGGAGGAGAAGCTGTAGTAGCCGGTCAGGCCGGAGTAGAGCTCGGGGTCGTGGTAGACGCGGCGGTACGCGAACTGGCTGCCGTCCTGGTTCTTCACCGACTCGGCCACCGGCTTGCCGTCCACCAGGATGGCGCCGCGCGCGTTGCCGTAGTTGGCGATCAGCTGGCGGTTGTTCAGCGGGTTGTTGTTCAGCGAGTCGGCGGCGAAGAACTGCACGTACGTGGTGGCGCCGAGGACGATCGCCATGAGCAGCACCACGGCGACCCATGTGCGTCGGATGGCCTGGTTCATGCGTTCTCACCTCGTCCGTTCTTCGTGGTGCCGCCCGGAAGGCGGCCTGTGCCCGACGCCGTGTTCCCGGCGCTGTCTTGCGCATTGCGGCGGGTGCCTGGCCCGGTGGCTGACTGGGCGCCCGAGCGGCGGTCTGGGACCGCGTCCAGGGCCGAGACGGCCTGCACCCGCAGGTGGCGGTCGATGAGTCCCTGGTCCTGGACCGAGAGCATGCTGCCGCCCGTGGAGGGGCGCCTGGCGTTGTGGGAGATCATCAGCAGGATCGAGATCAGCACCCAGTTCGCCAGCAGTGAGGAACCGCCGGCGGAGAGGAACGGGGTGGTGAGGCCGGTGAGCGGCATGACGCGCAGCACGCCGGCGGTGACCACGAAGAACTGCAGGGCGATGGTGAAGCTCAGTCCCGTGGCCAGCAGCTTCCCGAAGCCGTCGCGCGAGCCGGCCGCGGCGCGCACGCCGCGGGAGACCAGCAGCAGGAAGAGCATCACGATGGCGAAGAGGCCGATCATGCCCAGTTCCTCGCCGAGCGAGGCGTAGATCATGTCGGAGTTGGCCAGCGGCACCTTGTTGGGGGTGCCGCCGCCGAAGCCGGTGCCGACCATGCCGCCGTTGGCCAGGGCGAACAGGCCCTGCACGATCTGCCCGGAGCCGCCGTAGACGCGGTTGTACACGGCGGGGTCGAAGACGTGCAGCCACACGTGGACGCGGGCCTGGACGTGGGAGATGAACAGGACGGCGAAGACGGCGCCGACGGCCATGAGGCCCAGGCCGATGACGATCCAGGAGACGCGGCCGGTGGCCACGAAGATCATCACCATGAACAGGCCGAAGAAGAGGATGGCCGAGCCCAGGTCGGATTGCATCACCAGCACGCCGAGGGCCACGATCCAGGCGATGAACATGGGGGCCATGTCGCGCAGGCGCGGCAGCTGCAGCGGGCCGAGTCGCTTGCCGGCCAGCAGGATGAGGTCGCGCTTGGAGGCCAGGTAGGAGGCGAAGAAGATCGCCAGTGCGATCTTGGCGAACTCGCCCGGCTGGATGGAGAAGGGGCCGATCCCGATCCAGATCTTGGCGCCGTTGATCGTCTTGCCCAGCCCGGGGACCAGGGGCAGCAGGAGCAGGACGACGGCGGCGGCCAGCCACACGTAGGTGAAGCGGCGCAGCACGCGGTGGTCGCGGATGGCCCAGAGGATCACCACGGCACAAGCCATGCCGAGTCCGGTATACAACAACTGGGTCGTGGCGACGTGGGATTCCCGGGCCGCGCCGAGGTCGAGGCGGTGGATCATGGCCAGCCCGATGCCGTTGAGGGTGACCACGATCGGAAGGATGAAGGGATCGGCATACTTCGCCCAGATGCGCAGCGAGATGTTCATGCCGAGCGCCAGGGCACCCATGACCACCACGTGGGTGATCCAGGAGGAGTCGTCCGCGGAGGACCCGGCGGGGGACACCGAGACGAGGTAGTCCGCCAGGGCGGCCACGCCCAGGGCGGGGATGAGCAGGAACAGCTCCAGATTGCGCTTGGTGCGCTGGGGCTTCACGCGGGTCCCCGGCTGGGACTGCGCTGCGGGGAGGCTGGGGGCACTCACTGCGGCACCTCCTCCGAGCAGTACGCGGGCAGGGACGAGGACGAGTCCTTGGACGCGTCCGGGGCCACGACATCGCACTTGCGCTTGGCGGTGATGAGCACCTGCGAGAGCGTGCTCAGCGCCTCCGTGCGCGTGGCGGAGGGTATCCCGGAGCGCAAGGACTGCTGCGTGTAGTCCGGGAGCGCGTCCAGCGGGATGTCCGTCTGCGTGTCCACATGGGAGAGCTTGATGGGGCCGATGTCCTGGGAGATGCCCTTGAACACGGTCACCTTCTCGTCCTGCACGCCCACGTAGTAGCGGGTCTGCGTCCAGGAGTAGCCGAACCACAGCACCGAGGCGAGCAGGGCCACGCACACCACCAGGATGCTCGGCAGCAGCCAGCGGGCGCGGCGGTGCGGGCCGCGGATGGTGCGGCGGGAGGCGGCCAGCGCCTCGGCCTGTTGCTGCTGCGCGGCCTTGCGGTCCAGCAGCGCTGCGGCACGGCGCTCACCGGAGCGCTGGGTCACGAGCGGCATCTGCCCGGACTCGGTGGCCAACTGCGCCGCACCCACGAGGTCGTGGGGGCGCGTGGCCATCTCGTAGCGAAGGATCGCCTGGTTCGCCTCGAGGTCGCCGTCGGCGGCGACCTTGAGCTGCTCCGTGTCCGGGGACGGATCCTCCGGGCGCGGTGAGGCGTGCAGCGAAGGCGGCGTCGCCGCGTCGTCGACCACCTTCACGACCACGGCGGTGACGTTGTCCGGGCTGCCCAGCTCCAGCGTGCGCTCCACGAGCCGGTCCGCGGCCTCGCGGACCGTGCCGGCCGTGCGCATGATCTCCTCGGTCTCCTCCTCGGGGACCACGGCGTTGATGCCGTCGGAGCAGAGCATCCAGACCTCGCCGGGCTCCACCGGATACTCCAGCAGGTCCAGCTCCGGGGAGGCGTCTGAGTCGCCGAGCACGCGCATGATCACGTTGCGGTGCGGGTGGACGCGCGCCTCCTCCGGCGTGATCCGTCCCTCCTCCAGCAGCTTCTCCACGAAGGTGTGGTCGCGGCTGACCTGCTCCCAGACGCCGTCCTTGAGGCGGTAGGCGCGGGAGTCGCCGATGTGGGCGAAGCGGAAGCGGTCACCCGTGAGCAGCACGGCCGTGACCGTGGTGCCCATGCCGGAGAGCTTGGGGTTCTGGTCCACCAGCTCGTTGAGGATGATGTTGGCCGACTGGATCTCGTCCGCGAGGGTCGTGGCCGGGTTCTCCACGTGCGGGCGGTCCAGATGGACCAGGTCGAGGACAGTGGACGCCGAGGCCACGTCGCCGCCCACGTGGCCGCCCATGCCGTCGGCGACCACGGCGAGGTAGCGACCCGCGTAACCGGAGTCGTCGTTCTTCTTGCGGATCCTGCCCACATCGGAGCGCGCCGCGAAGTCGAGGTACAACGCCACTACGGCCTCAACTCCATGACCGTCTTGCCGATCCGGATGCGCTGCCCCACGTCCACCGGCTGCGCCCGGGAGAGCTGCACGTCATCCACGAACGTGCCGTTGGTGGAACCGAGGTCCTCGAGGAACCAGCGGCTGCCCTGCGGGAACAGGCGGGCGTGGCGGCCCGAGGAGTAGTCGTCATCCAGCACCAGCGTGGCCTCCTGCGCGCGGCCGAGCAGCAGGGGAGCGGCCGAGAGCGGCAGCTCCGTGCCGGCCTGCGGGCCCTCCACCACCACCAGGCGGTGGGCCTGGCGTGGTTGCGGTTCGGCGGGAGGGGCGGCGGCATCTGCTGCCGCCTGTTTGCGTTCCTTGCGCCCGGCCCCGGCGGGGACGGTGCGGGTGCGCTGGCCCACGCCGAGGTCACGCCGCAGGGCGAAGACCACGATGAGGACCAGGATCCAGACGAGCGCCAGGAAGGCGAAGCGCAGAAGGGTGAGGACGAGTGGTGCCACCGGGTCAGTCCACCTCGCTCTGGTCGGGGACAAGGTGGAACGTGACGCGCGTGTGCCCGGCGGTGACGACGGAGCCGTCCAGCAGCTCCGCCTCCGGGTCAAGGCGCGCCCCGTTGACGAAGGACCCGTTGGTGGAACCGAGGTCCTTCACGAAGACACGATCACCGCGACGCTCGATCGCGATGTGCTTGCGGGAGACGCCGGAGTCCGAGACCTGGATGTCGGCCTCGGAGGAGCGTCCGATGGTGATGGTGGCGGCGTTCACGGCGTAGCGGCGGCCCTCCACCTCGATCACGGGCTGCGGCGGGCGCGGGGCCCGCGGCGGCCGGGGCATGCCGGGACGTCCACGCGTGTCGTGGCGCCCTCCGGGATGTCGATGCGGGGAGCGGCGGGGCGGGCGGCAGCCGCTGCTGCGGCCGCGCCGGCTCCGGCTGCGGCGCCGGCCCCACCACTGGGGGCGGCACGGCGCGTGGGCCGCGGTGGCGTGGACTGTGGACCACCCAGGGAGGGATCCACCTCGAGGCGGCCCTTGGGCAGCGAGGAATCGTGGCGGAAGGTGACGGTCACGGCGTCGCGCAGCGTGTAGTCCTGCGCCTCGGCGTGCTCCAGGGCCACGTCCGCGAGCTCCTGGGCCAGCGGCAGGCCCCATTCGCGGGCCTTGGCGTAGTCGTCATCACCCAGCCGGATGGTGAAGGAGTGGGGGGCGACGGTGCGCCCCTCGGAGAGCGCGAAGGCC
>Ga0164242_10001710_pt1 | contig 25860 bp, 23 predicted proteins | sample OricomgcompostMG_FD_108783 | JGI IMG/M metagenome (GOLD analysis project Ga0164242, IMG submission 108783) | Miracle-Growth compost microbial communities from Emeryville, California, USA - Original compost - Miracle growth compost (MG) ...
AGGCCCCCTTCGGTGCTCGTGCGCCCGGTGCGCGGCACGATCGGCACGCGCTGCTCGTCGGCCCAGGCGAGCACCGCCGCGACCTGCTCGGTGCTTCCGGGGTAGGCGATCGCGGCCGGGAACGGCCCGTCGTAGATGCCGTGGACCGCCGTGTACTTCTTGAAGCGGTCGACGCTCGCCTCCTTGAGCGCAATCGGATCGGTGTCGACGGCCCCCGCGCCGAGAATTCCCGTGAGAGCGGCGGCGATGTCTGTGTCGGTCATGGTTTCGGTGGTCATCTGATCTCCAGGAGTTGGGGTGTCTTGCGGTGCGCTCAGCGCACCAGGTAGCCGCCGTCGACGACCAGGACGTGGCCGGAGACGTAGTCGGAGGCGCGGCTCGCGAGGAATACGAGCGCGCCCATGAGCTCGGCGGGCTCCGCCCACCGGCCAGCGGGGATGTGCTCCACGATGCGGCGGTTGATCTCGGGGTCCTCCCTGCTTGCCCGGCTCAACGGGGTCGTGATGTACCCCGGCGCAAGCGCGTTCACCTGGATGCCGTAGCCGCCGAGCTCGTCGGCATACGCTTTCGTGAAACCCGCGAGCCCCGCCTTGGTCGCTGCGTACGCCGGCGATCGCTGGCCTCCGAGGAACGAGAACAGCGAGGCGATGTTGACGATCTTGCCCGAGCGCTGAGGGATCATGCGCTTGGCCGCCTCATGGGCCATCTCGAACGCGGCTGTGAGGTTCACGGCGATCATCGGATCCCACTTGTCGCGGCCGAACGACTCGACGTCGTCGAGGAGGTTGATGCCGGCGGAGTTGACCAGAATGTCGATCGAGCCCAGTCTGCTGACGCATTCTTCGATGACCTGAGCGGGTGTTCCCGCCGCCGTGATGTCCGCTTCGAGGAACTCGAAGCGGCGGCCATGGGCGGTCACGAGGTTGTGTGTCTCACCACCGTCATCGGTGATGCTCGGCACGAACACGTCTGCGCCGGCGGCGGCAAGAGCGACGGAGAACGCGCGGCCGAGGCCGGTGTTGCCGCCGGTGACCACCGCGTTCTTCCCGCGCAAGGAGAACAGATCGAGGCTGAACTCGTCGAGCTGCATGGGGTCCTTCACTGCTGATACGGGTCGGCGATGCCGACGTAGCGGGTTTCGAGGTACTCGTCGATGCCCTCGCTGCCGCCTTCGCGGCCGAGGCCTGACATCTTGGCGCCGCCGAACGGCGCAGCGGGGTTCGAGACCACGCCGGTGTTGATGCCCAGCATTCCGGTCTCGAGCTCCTCCCCGAGGCGAAGCGCGCGGTTGAGGTCACGGGTGAAGGCGAAGGCTGTCAGCCCGAAGTCGCTGGCGTTCGCGAGCCGGATCGCCTCCGCCTCGCTGCGGAAGGTCACGATGGGGGCGACGGGCCCGAAGATCTCCTCCTTCAGGATCTCCGCCCCGGGCGGCACGTCGGTGAGCACCGTAGGCTCGTAGAAGTACCCGGCTCCCGGCACGGCCCGTCCGCCGAGCGCGACGGTCGCGCCGGCCGCTCGCGCGCCGGCCACGAGGCGGTCGACCTTGTCGCGCGACTTCGCGTCTGCCAGCGGCCCGAGGCCGACGCCGGTCTCGGTGCCCCGGCCCACCTTGACCTCGCGCAGCCGGCCGATGAACCTCTCGGTGAATTCGTGCGCCACCGACTCGTGGACCAGGAACCGGTTGGCGGCCACGCACGACTCGCCGCCATTGCGCAGCTTCGCGATGGCCGCGCCGGCAACGGCGGCGTCGAGGTCGGCGTCGTCGAAGACGAGCAGCGGCGCGTTCCCGCCCAACTCCATGGACACCTTGAGCACGCGGTTCGCTGAGGCGGCGATGAGGCGAGCACCGACTTGCGTGGAGCCGGTGAAGGACAGCTTGCGCAGCCGCGGATCCTCGAGCAGCGGTCCCGTCACCGGCGACGGCCGCGAGGTCGGGATCACATTGAGGACGCCGGCGGGCAGGCCCGCCTCCTCGAGCAGCCGCGCCGTGTACAGGGCCGTGAGCGGCGTCAGCTCCGCGGGCTTGAGCACCATGGTGCACCCGGCTGCGATCGCAGGCCCGACTTTGCGAGTGACCATCGCCAAGGGAAAGTTCCACGGGGTGATGAGCAGCGACGGACCCGCCGGCTGCTTCGTGATCAGAAGCCGGCTGCCGCCGTCCGGCGAGGTCGTGTAGCGCCCGGAGACTCGCGGCGCCTCCTCCGAGAACCAGCGCAGGAACTCGGCACCGTACGCGACCTCGCCTCGGGCCTCTGCCAGCGGCTTGCCCATCTCGAGCGTCATGATGAGCGCGAGCTCTTCGGTGTGCGCGACGACCGCTTCGAACGCCCGGCGGAGGATCTCGGCGCGCTCCCGCGGCGGCGTGCGGGCCCAGTCGTGCTGGGCGGCGCTCGCCGCGTCGAGGGCGGCCATCGCGTCTTCTTCGCCGGCGTCCGCGACGCGCACGAGGCGCTTGCCGGTCGCGGGGTCCTCGACGTCGAAGGTCGCGCCGGATGCGGCATCCCGCCAGACCCCTCCGATGTACAGCTGAGTCGGGATGTCGCTCAGCACCTCGTCCTCTCGCGTGTTCGCGGCGCCCGTCATCGCGGTCCTCCCGTCTCAAGTCGCAGCTTTCGACCCAAAAGGTCTTCGTACAGCTGGAACGGCGACATCTCGCCGGCCCTGTCGCCGTAGCTCGCACGGGCTCGCCGGTAGATCTGCTCGACGAGCGAGGAGAGCTCGACGGGCACGCCGTTGGCGCGGGAGAGGTCGATCGACAGGCCCAGGTCCTTACAGGCGAGGGCGATCGCGAAGCCCTCGTCGTAGTCGCCGTGCTCGAGGATCGACAACACGTCGTTCTCGAGGAAGTTGCTCGCAGCCGGGCTCGCGAGCAGTGCGCGCCGGAGCACGCCGAGATCGACGCCGGCCGCGGTGCCCGTCGCAAGCACCTCGGCGGTGGCGACCAGGTGTGAGAACCACAGCTGGTTGATCATGAGCTTCACGGCGTACCCGGCGCCGTGGCCGCCGACGTGCAGGATGCGCTCCGGGTCGCCCATCGCCTCGAACACGGGCCGCAGCCGCTCGACGTCGACGGAGTCACCGCCGATGAAGATCTGCAAGTTGCCGGAGGCCGCGCCGACCGACATGCCACTGACCGGCGCGTCGAGCAGGTGCAGGGCCCGTTGCGGGTGCGCTTCGGCGACCGCTTGCTGCACGTCGGGCACAGAGGTGGACATGTCGATCCACGTTCCGCCGTCGGCGATGCCGGCGAGGATGCCGTCGGCTCCGTTCACCGCGTCGGAGACGTGCCGGGGCGTGGGCAGCATGGTGATGACGGCATCCGTTGCGCTCGCGACCGCCGCGGCCGAATCCGCCCAGTGCGCGCCGGCCTCGAGGAGGGCGACCGCCGCTTCCCGGCGCAGGTCGGTGACGGTGAGTGGGAATCCGGCCTTCAGCAGGTTCGCGGCCATGCCCGACCCCATGCTTCCGAGGCCGATGAAGCCGATTCTCGGCAGCGCGGCGCTCATTCGGCAACCCCGGCAGGTGTGTAGAAGGGGTTGGAGACGCGGTCTCGCGCCGCCAGCACCTCGTCGACGGTGGGGCGGCCCGTGTGGCCGTTCACGATCGCGTCATGGGTGGCCGTGCGGTTGTTGCGGTAGACCGCCTCGGCGTCGTCGGCGTCCGGATTCACCCAGACGGCCACGATGATCCGCAGCTCGTCGCACTGGTTGCGCTCGATCGTCCCGTCTGCGACCGCGTCCGCGACGCCCGCAGCGACGCCCGCCTGCGCCGGGCCCCAGATGAGGTTCCCGTGTTCGGGCGAGGCGGGGGCCGCCTTGCTGACGAACAGCGTCATCGGCTTGACGGGAACCCCCGGGCGCAGGATGGCGACGAAGGGCTCGTGCCCGGCGGTGGGCGTGGCCAGCGCCGTCGTCCAGGCGTACTCGGCCGCGCTGTTCGGCGGCCCGACGATGGTGTTGATGTGCGCGAGGTTCACGCCGGGCTCCACGAACGCTTCGCCGAGCTCGACGCCGGTGATCAGGGACATGACTGCCTTTCTCAGTGGTGGTCAGGAGTTGCGGGAGCGCAGCAGCGGCGCGCTCGCGACTTCGGTCAGCGCACGGCCGGACGTCTCCGGAGCCATGAGCTGCGAGATGATCGCGCCCACGACGCACACGCCGGCCATGATGGCCATCGACGCAGGCACGCTCCACGCGAGCATCATCGGGAAGAGGAACGTTCCGACGGCTGCGCCGATGCGGCTTGCGGAGCTGGCGAAGCCGACGCCCGAGGTGCGGATCGCGGTCGGGAAGAGCTCCATCGGGTAGACGCCGCACAGCATCGACGCGACCCCGTAGGCGAAGAGGTAGACGAAGAAGCAGGCGACGATGATCGGCGTTGGTAGTGCATGCTCGAAGGCGACGACCACGAGAGCCGCTGCGGTGATCCAGAACGGGATGATGAGCAGCTTGCGGCGCCCGACGCGCTCGACCAGAAGCACGCCCAGCGTCACTCCCGCGAGTGCCACGATCGTGCCGAGCAGGGCCGCGAAGATCGGATTGGTCACACCGAGCGCACCGAGCACACGGGCCTGGAAGAAGATGATCGCGAAGTACGGCAGCACCAGGCAGATCCAGAACACGCACACGAACACGGTGCGGGCGAGCTGGCCCCGGGCGAACAGTGCCCCGACGGAGGACTTCGTCTGCACCTCGGCGATGTAGTCGTCGGACTCGAGGCTCCAGCCGAGCGACTCGAGGACCGTCTGGGCTTCCGCTACACGCCCCTTCGAGATCAGCCACCTGGGTGATTCCGGCAAGCCGTGGCGGCCGATAAGCGTGAGGATCGCCGGGACGCACGCCGAGGCGAGCACCCAGCGCCAGGCGTCCGGGTTCGCGGCGGTCACGAGGTACCCGATGAGGTAGGCGATCACGTAGCCGACGTTCCAGGCGATCTGAAGGGTCGAGGTGAGGATGCCGCGGGCGGTGCGCGGCGCGAACTCGGAGATCAGCGGCGAGCCGATCGCATAGTCGGCGCCGACCGCGAGACCGAGGATCAGGGCCAGCGCGAACATCTGCCAGGCGTCCTGCACGAAGAACATCAGGATCGACGCGATGGCGAACGCGGCGAGATCGGCGACGAACAGCGGTCTGCGGCCGACCTTGTCGGTCAGCCAGCCGAAGATGAAGGCGCCGACGAAGATGCCGATCAGCGTCGCGGACGAGATCAGGCCCGCCCAGACCGGGGTGATGTGCAGCGAATGGTTGAACGTCTGCAGGGCCATCGTGACGCCGATAACGGCGAAGACGTAGCCGTCGATGAACATGCCGCCGGCGGTCACCAGGGTGAGCCGGGCCAGGAAACCGCGGGCGCGCGGATTCATCGCGTTGCCGCCTTTGGAGGACCGGTCGATGAAACCGGTCGGAGTGGATTCCACAGACATCGTTGTCCTTGCTTTCCTTTCTCGACCCTCGACTGTGAGGGCTCTCCCTCCGCGGGAGCATCGCCATGCTAGAAGCGCGCGGCTCCAATGGGCCAACGGTAGTTGCGCATATGGCAAACTAGCGGCATGAACGGCTCAAAGGTCGATGCGCCCCGCCGCAACTCCTCCGGCCTCGCGCGAGATGTCGAACTGCTTGAACTGCTGGGTGGTGCCGAGGCCGTGAGGGCGGGCGGCCTCGGCGTCTTGCGCATCGCGCAGTTGACCGGCCGTGACAAGGCGGTGGTCTCTCGAGCGCTCGCGACCCTGTGCGACGCGGGGCTTATCGACCGCAATGAGGACATGACCTACCGGCTCGGCGCGCGTCTCTACTCCCTCGCGGCGCGCACGGCGTATTCCACGCTCGTCGCACAGGCGCAGCCTCTGCTGCGACAGGTCGCGCAGTTCACGAGGGAGACGACGCATCTGTGCGTGCTGCGCGGTGGCAACGTGCTCACCATCCTCAGCGAGCTGAGCCCGCACGAGTTCCGAACCACCGGCTGGGAGGGCGTCACCACGGCCGCCTGGCGCACTCCGTCCGGGCGGGTGCTCCTCAGCGACTGGAGCGACGAGGCGCTCTCCCGTTGGTATGCCGAGCACGGCGCAGACCGCGCTGTCGTCGGTCCGCTTGATCCTGGAATGGCGATCGCCGGATTCTCCGTCCTGGAATCGCCGCCGGCGGACAAGGTGGTCGTCCGTGACCTTGACAGCCTCCGGGCCGAGATCCGCCGCATCAGGGAGCGGGGCTACGCCCTCCTCGATGAGGAACTCGAGCTGGGCGTCGTCGGGGCATCCGCCCCCGTCACGGACTTCACCGGCCGCATCATCGCCGCGGTCAACATCAGCGCGCCCAAGGCACGCGTCGGCGGGCGCCTGGACTCCCTCGGCGCATACGTCGCGCGTGCTGCCGCGCAGCTGTCCGCCCAGATCGGAGGATCGGCTCGGACTCCGGCGCAGCCGCGCTGAGCACCGCGGAGCGGCCCACCCATCCCTACCTCGCCCTTGCCTCCGCGCTGCTCGGCTCGTCCTTCCCGACTCGGGCGAGCGTGCGGTCGAAGACCGTGATGAGGAAGAACACGACCGCGATCGCGATGACGACCCAGCCGAGCACGTGCAGGCCGCTCGTGGTGGCGCGCGCCCCGTAGACGTTGCCGTAGACGACCGAGGCGATGATCGCGCCGAGGTACAGGAAGGTGCGCAGCAGGCCGGAGGACGAGGCGATGCGCTCCGGGTTCGCCTGGTGGAACAGCGAGTTCTGGATCGCCAGGTTGTTGAGGCCCTGGGGGATGCCGAGTGCGAGCATGGCCACGACGAGGAACCAGATCGGCGAGGCGCCGGTCATGAAGAGCACGAGGATGCCGACGACGAGCTGCACGGTCGACCCCACGATGAGGTTGCGGACGACGTCCGGCCTGCGGCCGAACGTGAGCGACACGGCGATGCCGGCGGCGAACACGGGCAGCAGCACGAGGCCCGCCGCGGTCGCGTTCAAGCCGCGACCGTCCTCCAGCCACTGCGTGAAGCCGTACACGAAGGTGTAGGCGATCGTCGCGGTCAGCAGCCCGCGCACATAGGTGAGCAGCAGTGGCACGTTTCCGGCGAGCACGCGCACGTCGATGAACGGCTCGCCGGTGCGCAGCTCCCACCACACGAGGCCGGCCCCGGCGGCGAGCGCGATGCCGACGAGCCAGACGAGTCCGAGTGAGATGTTCTGCAGGAACACCAGCAGCGCCAGCATCGAGACGGCGAACAGGGCGATGCCCCGCCAGTCGATCTTCGGGCGGTTCTCGGGCGCGGGCTCGAGCCCGGTCGTGCGGGGGAAGAAGATCCAGCCGAGCAGCAGGCTCGCGAGCCCCAGCGGCACGTTCACCGCGAAGGTCGCGCGCCAGCCCCAGGCCCCGATGAGCAGGCCGCCGAGGGTCGGGCCGATGACGGCGACGGTCTGCGTGGTGACGGACAGGGCGGCGAGGATGCCGGCGGGCGACTTCAGCCCCGTGCGCTCGGATTCCGCGCGGATCAGGTTCATCGCGGACGGGTAGCCGGCGCAGGTGCCCAGCCCGAGGATGACGCGGGCGACGACCAGCCACCAGATGCTGTCGTGCGAGTTCGGCGCCAGGAATCCGATCGCCCCGGCGACGGCGACCAGCGCACCTCCGGTGAGGAAGATGCGCTTCACGCCGAAGATGTCGACCAGCCGGCCGACGAGCGGTTGCCCGATCGCGGTGGCGAGGTAGAGGCCCGACACCAGCCACACCGTCTCGGAGGCGGGCGCGCCGAGCGCGATGCCGATCGGGGTGAGGGCCACGGCGATGATCGCCGTGTTGATCGGGTTCAGCATCGCGCCGAGCATCATCGGCGCGAGCAGCCGCGTGTCGAAGCGGCCCGCGGGTGCGCTGCGCAGCGCCATCACGCGAGCATCCGCTGCAGGATCGCGGTCGCGTCGGCGAGCGTGCGCAGCTCCGCGGCGCTCACCCGGGAGGCGAGCGTCGTCTCGAGCCAGGCCTCCCCGGCATCCTTCTGGCCGTCGACCCGCGCCCAGCCCGACTCGGTGAGCTCGATGATCTGGCGCCTGCCGTCGGTCGGGTCCTGCGATCGCGTGACGAAGCCGCCCGCCTCGAGCGCCTCGACCGTCGCCGCCATCGACTGCGGCCGGACCTTCTCGGCCCTGGCGAGCGCGCTCACCGTCGAGACGCCGCCCTTGCCGAGCCGTGCCAGCGCGGACGCCTGAGAGGGGGTGAGGGTGTCGTCGGCGCCCGCCTCGCGGAGCTTGCGCAGCAGCCGCGCGACGACCGCCCGCAGATCGACTGCCACCTGCAGCACCGGTGTCGTTTGCGTTTCCGTCATATCAACAGCCTAAACTGAACAGTCCAGCCTGGCTAGTTGCCGGTTGTCACGTCGCTTTGCGAAAGGATTCCGAATGCCGACCGCCCTCCTCCTGATGGACTTCCAGAACGGCATCGCCGGCCGCCCCGGCTTCGAGCCGGTCGTCGAGCAGGCCGAGAAGGCACTCGACGCCGCCCGTGCGGCCGGGCTTCCCGTGATCTTCGTGCGCGTCGCGTTCCGCCCCGGCTACCCCGAGATCGCCGCCTCCAACCTCTCGTTCGGCGCGGCCAAGGCGCGCGCGGGCGAGGGGATGCACCTCGACCAGCCCGGCACGCAGATCATCGACCGCTTCGCGCCGCGCGCTGACGAGCACATCGTCGTCAAGAAGCGAATCTCCGCATTCGCGGGAAGCGACTTGGAGCTGCTGCTGCGCGGCCTCGGCGTGGACAGCCTCGTGCTCGGCGGCCTCTCGACCAGCGGTGTCGTGCTCTCGACGGTGCGCCAGGCCGCCGACCTCGACTTCCGCCTCACCGTGCTGGCCGATGCCTGCGGCGACGGCGACCCCGAGGTGCACCGCGTGCTCACCGAGAAGGTGTTCCCGCGCCAGGCGGTCGTCACCACCGTCGCGGACTGGATCGGGACGCTCTAAGCCTCCCCTTCGTGCGGCTCCGTGCCGCGGTGGACTGCCGCGTGCACGCCCGCGCCACCGGGCGTCCATTCCGGCCCGGTCCGTGCGGCTCCGTGCCGCGGTGGACTTCCGCGTGCGCGCCCGCGCCGCCGGGCGTCCATTCCGGCCCGGTCCGGGCCGCTCCGTGCCGCGGTGGACTTCCGTGTGCGCGGCCGCGCCCACGCGTGTCCGCGGCGGTACGGGCGGGAGGGTGAAGACCGACCGCCGGCGGTGGCTGCCGGACACCCGGAGCCGCCAAGATGTGGGCGATGAGCACCAGCAGCCAACCCGACGCCGCACGCCGCCACCCCGGCACGCCCTGGGAAGTGTTCCGCGCGTTCGCGCGTCTCGGTGTGACCTCCTTCGGCGGTCCGGTCGCGCACCTCGGCTACTTCCGGCACGCGTTCGTCCTCCGCCGCAAATGGCTCAGCGAGAAGGCCTACGCCGACCTCGTCGCGCTGTGTCAGTTCCTGCCAGGTCCTGCGTCCAGTCAGGTGGGCATGGCGCTCGGGCTGCAGCGCGCCGGATTCCTCGGCATGCTCGCCGCGTGGCTCGCGTTCACGCTGCCGTCAGCGATTCTGCTCACGGCGTTCGCGTTCGCGGTCACCGCGCTCGGGAACGTCTCCGGCGCGGGCTGGGTGCAGGGGCTCAAGGCCGCCGCGGTCGCCGTCGTCGCCCAGGCCGTGCTCGGCATGGCCAGGCAGTTCACCCCTGACGGGAAACGCGCGACCATCGCCGCGGCGGCCGTCATCGCCGCGCTCCTGCTGCCCAGCTCGATCGCGCAGCTCGCGATCATCGTCGCCACCGGCCTGATCGGTCTGGCATGGCTGCGACCGGAACGCGACATGCTCGCCGACGAGGGCGCGTTCACCATCCGCGTCTCCCGCGCCGTCGGCATTTGCTGTGCAGCGGTCTACGGCCTGCTTCTGCTCGGGCTCCCGCTCGCCGTGGCCGCGACCGGCAACGGTGGGTTGAAGCTGTTCGGCATCTTCTACCGCAGCGGCGCCCTCGTCTTCGGCGGCGGCCATGTCGTCCTCCCGCTGCTGGAGGCGCAGACGGTGCACACCGGGCTCGTCGGGCACGACGGCTTCCTCGCCGGCTACGGCGCGGCGCAGGCCGTGCCGGGGCCGCTGTTCACGTTCTCGGCCTATCTCGGGGCGATTCAGCACGGCCACCCGGCCGGCGTCCTCGGCGCGGCGATCGCCCTGGTCGGCATCTTCCTGCCCGGCGCGCTGCTTCTCGTCGGCGCGCTGCCGTTCTGGCAACAGCTGCGTCACGCCCGCCGTGCCCAGAGCGCGCTCATGGGCGTGAATGCCGGGGTCGTCGGCATCCTCGGCGCCGCACTCTACAACCCCGTCTTCACCGAGGGCATCAACTCGGCCATGGCGCTCGCGCTCGCCGTCGCCGCGTTCGTGGCGCTCACCCGGTGGGCGGCACCGCCGTGGGCGGTCGTCATCGGCGCCGGCATGCTCGGCTTCTTCCTCCTCTGAATGCGCGAACCGGCGCACCGGGGCCGCAGAGCCCTTCCCCGCGACCCCGGCGCACCGGCATCCGTCATCTGCCTCTACTTGGCGGTGAGGAACTCGCTCATCGCGAGCGGGCGGTTCACGATGCGCGTGTCGCCGATGCTGCCGTGGAAGACGATGTCGATGGCGCCGGCGTACTCGTGGCCGCCGAGCAGCCACGGCAGTCCGAGCGAGCTGAGCCCGGTCGAGATGCGCTTCGGGTCATCGGCCACGGGCGAGCTGTCGACGTAGAGCTTCGTGTACCGGCCGTCGTTGACGATCGCGAGGTGCCACCAGCGCAGCTCGACCAGCCCGTGCCCCCAGTTGGTCGTCGGGTAGGTGTTGTTCAGCGGGTAGTGGTTGAACTGCGGTTCGCGCCCGTTGTTCGAGATCGACAGCTGCACCAGCGGCTCGCCCGGGTCGGTGTTCTCGCCGTGCTTGCCGGCATCCGAGGCCGAGCCGCGACGGCTGAGGATCGCCGCCCAGCCGTTGTTGCCCGCGTCCCAGTCGAGCGGCATCATCACGAAGGTCTCGATCGTGTACCCGGTCGGGAAGGTCGCGCTGTTCAGCGGCGCCTTGTCGTCGGTGGTCAGGTAGGCGCCGTGCACGGGGTTCCGACCGCCGACGAACTTGAGGCTCGCGTGCCCGGGCTGGTCGGGGTGATGATCGGCGGACCAGGTGAGGGCATCGGATGCCGTGCCCGGCACCGCCACGACGGTGAGGTCGTTGCCGTTGCCGGAGAGGTCCTTCACCTGGGTGCCGACGGCGAGAGGTGTGCCGTCGGCACCCTGGCCGTCGAAGCGCCAGTAGGCCTGCGTGCCGCGGACCAGCTCTTTCGCGGCGGGCCGGGCCGGCCGCGGGGTGACGGGCGCGAAGCTCGCGAACCGCTGGTCGAAGTCGATCGAGATCGAGAAGTTGTCGACCGGGCCGGTGATGCGGGCGTGCTCGGCGGCGAGCTCGCTGCGCGACTCGGGCTTCTGCGCGAGGATCCAGGGGTTGATGGTCTCGACGTCGATCATCTGGCGCGCGAGGTCGAAGTGGTAGAGGCGCAGCATGGCGCCGCCGCCGAAGTAGATGTTCTGGTAGTTCGCGATGTGCAGGTAGACGTCGTTGCCCGCGGCGTTCTTCTGCGTCACGCGCCCCGACGGCCAGTAGTGCCCGCCGATCGCGAGGAAGATCTGGTCGTTCTCGTTGATCAGCTTGTCCCACATGGCCTGGCCGTTGGCCTGCAGCGCGGCGTTGTTCTCGGGGTCGCCGGACTGGTAGGGGAACACGTTGTCGTCATAGGTCGAGGCCACGACGTCGTGCGAGGTGAGGATCACCGGCATCGTCGGGTGCGCCTTGATGACGCTGTTCGCCCACGCGTAGCCCTGGTCGGTGGTGCGCCAGTCGAGAGCGAGCACGAGCCAGGAGCGGCCGGCGGCCTGGAAGATGTGGGCGGTGTTGTAGCCGGTGGCATCCGCGCCGGCGAATGTCTTGGAGCGCCGGAAGCGCTGCGGCCCCATCGTCTGCAGGTACGGGGTGCTGCCGCGGCTGTCGTCGCCGCTCACATCGTGGTTGCCGGCGAGCACGCTGTAGCCGACGCCGTGCGAGTCGAGCATCGCGAACGCCTTGTCCACTTCTGCGAACGACGAGGCGTCGCCATCTTCGGTGAGGTCGCCGAGGTGCGCCATGAAGACGATGTTGTTGTCAGGTGTGCCGCTGTTGTCAATGATGTAGCGGAACGACGCCTCTTGCGGCTCGCGGTTGATGCTGTCTTGGCTGCCCCAGTACATGAACTGCGTGTCGGGCATGACGGCGAGGGTGAACTGCAGGGCGGTGACGTCGGGATTCCAGCTGCCGACGCCGCCCTGGCTGCCGGTGTCGGCGTGGGCGGCGACGCCGCCGAGGAGCGGGCCGGCGGCGCCGGCAGCGGCTGCGCTCGCGGCGGCGACGGCGGTGCCGAGCAGGAATCCGCGACGGCTGGCGCCGTGCGCGGCGGGGGCCGGGGTGTCTTCAACGGTGGACATGAGCGACCTTTCGTGGGGAGGGGTAGCAGGGGTACCAGCGACCCGACCCAAGAAAGGGGGACGTACGCCAGGGCGTACGCGTGATGACCGGCGCGGGGCGCGATCGTTAACGCGTGTGAAGAATGAGCGGTCGACGGATGCCGCGCGAGGTCTGACCGGCACGATTGCCGTCTGCTGGCAACGGTGCGTCACTCAAGTTACGCGCGTCGTCGCGGATCTCGCGTCGTTGCCGTCGTCCGGTGGCGCCGACCCCAGGAGTTGAATGCTGACAAAGCCAGCGAGGTTTCCGAAGCCGAGGTCGCCGAGCCGCGAAGACAGCCGGGCGCCCCGTCGCACCGTGACGCGAAGGCGCGTGTGAGGATCCCACCAACGCGCACATCGCCACCACGACCACGCCGCGATGAGGACCGCGGCAATCGCGGCAGCCCCCGTACCGCCGGGTTCCGCGAGCCACGCGATCACCCACACCACCGGCAAAGCAGCGCTCAGCACAAGCAACAGCGACCCGACGAGCCAGCGCCGGCCGCCCGCCGCAGCGATTACTGAAAGTCCGACCACCCAGGCAGAGTCGAAGAGCGTCAGGGCCACGACGATCTGTGTGAGTTCGGCGTTCCACGGGACTGTGAGGCCAGCGCCACCGCGAACCTCGGCGATGGCGATATACGCGACGAAAACGACTGCGTGCAGCAGCGTGCCAGCCAGGAACTGCATGACGATCGCGCGCCCCGGGTTCAGTGCCCATGCGATGCGACGAAGGGCGACGTTTGGGTCTTGGATGACGCGCGCCACTGCGGCGGCGTCGCGGACACGCATCCACCGACGCGGCCACGCCTTACGAACGGCGCGGCGCCTGGCGAGTTGCTCGCGGACGATGAGGTCGCTGCTGACGCTCGAGTCGATGGTGGCACCCGCGGTGATCGCGATCGCGGTTCCTGCCTCGACAAGCAAAGCAGTCAGGAGGCGGCCCGCGGTCGCCGCATCGCGCTCCATGAGCCAAGCAGCAAGGCCAGAGAGAACTGCCATTCCGCTACCTGTGGCCAGCACCAGTCCGGCAAGGACGACGAGCCAACCCCGTTGAGCGTCAATGGCCGCGCGGCGCGCACGTGCGGATTCGTTGGGAATAGCACCAACGGCGCGGTCCAGAATCGGCGGCGTCAGCGCGAGCGCGAAGATGAACGCAGCGCCGGGCCCGATAGCCGTGACCACATCGGCCGCTGGCATTGTGGGCCACGCGAAGTGCTGCCAGTCGAGCACCGTGCGGCTACCTCGGGGGCGTACCGCGGAGAGTGCGCCCAAGCTGCTCTGAACCACGGCAGCTAGGAAAAGACCGGTGACGAGCAAGCCGATCGCCAGTCTCCGAATGCGGTCCAGCTCATGAAGCGCCTTGGTTAAGTCACCGCTGCCGGTCTCAGACGTCATGCCTGCAACGTAGATGCAACCACCGACATGCAGAGTTCCGCTCCGTTCGACGGTCGTGTCGTCGCTCGCGAACCGTTGGCGCCGAAGAGAACCGTACGGGCTGACCCTCGCTCGACGTTGGTCTGGCTACAGAGCCTGGTACGTCGGTCATGAGGACTCTGCTGACACGGGGCGCGGCGGAGTTTCAGTCGTGGAAGGCTGATTAGGTGACCCTGCTTGTGCGCGATGCGACTCCACGCGACCGTTCCTTGCTCGGCCGGCTGGTCGACTATTACTTCCACGACTTCTCGGAGTTCGACGGCCGAGACGTTGAGGCTGACGGCTCGTACCACTACGCCTGGCTCGAGGCATACTGGATTGACGCAGACCGGAAGGCGTACCTCTTCGAGGTGGACGGGCACCCGGCAGGGTTCGCGCTCGTCAAGCTGACTGACCCGATCGACCTGGCGGAGTTCTTCATCCTCCGCAAGTACCGGCGCAGGGGTCTTGGCACGGTCGCGGCGCGTGAGGTGATAGCCCGCCATTCCGGGCAATGGGTCATCAGCCAAATCTCCAGCAATAAGCTGGCGACAGCGTTCTGGCGGCGCGCGATTCCAGCACCGTTTGAGGAGCGCCAACTCTCAAACGGGCACATTGAGCAACGCTTCACAACTGCGCGCTGACCTATCCGCCGCCGCACCGCGCAAGCTGCCTCGTCGGCTTCTACCAGCGTTCTCCGATTGAGTGGCGAAGGCGCATGATCTGAGCCTCGAGTCGCTCGTGACACTCCTGGTTCGTCGGTGCGTGGCCGACTTCGTGCCCCAGGTCGCGACGATATCGGTTCATCATCGTCTCGTCTCCCTCTGTCTCCGGTGTGAGAAACCATCCGGATAAGCGCGACAGAACTCCAATCGTCAAGACGGCATCTGCGCGCGTGTACTCGTCGTCGGCCGTCACACGTACATGCTTCAAACTATGAGCGAGGCCCAAGCCCGTGGGCGACCGGGCACTCCGCCGGGCGCCAGGGGGAGACGTGTGTCTCACCTGCAACGTCTTGATGAGAGTGCGAGTCCGGGGCTCGAACTGCGACGTCGAGAGACACATAAAGGTCGGAGGCCCGGCACGCGAGCTCGGTCGCCCCACGGACTCATTCAGTCGAGCCCGGCCGCCTTTTTCACGAGCTCCGCGATGCGCTCCTCGTCGGCGGGGGAGATCTCGGTGATCGCGAAGGCGGTCGGCCACATGGTCCCGTCGTCGAGCTTGGCCGCCTCGAAGAATGCGAGGTTGCCGTAGCGCACCTTGAACTTGGCGCGCTCCTGATAGAACAGGACGACCTTGCCGTCGGGTGTCGCGTACGCGGGGCTGCCGTAGTACGTGCGCGGCACGAGTGACGGAGCAACCCGCGTCACGATCTCGTGAATGCGCTCGGCGTTGGTCTTGTCTGGCTCATCGAGCGAGGCGATCTTGTCGAGGACGGCCTGCAACGACTCGGCAGCAGTCTCCTGAGCCTTCAACTCCTTCGCGCGCTGCCGCATCGCGGCGCGCTCCTCAGCGGTGAACTGGGACTTCTTTGTATCGGTCATACGCACATGATGTTGCGCGCGGTGCGCCGGGCGCTTCTCCGATCCTGCTCATCTCGTGAGGCCCGAGACCAGCTTGAGCGCCGCGGCGATCAGTCGAGTCCTGGTCGCCGGGTGTCGTCGTCATCACTGATTTCAATGACGAAGTCTTCGCCAGCGTGAACCGAGGCCAACTGACTTGCAGCCTCGGAGTAGAAGCCATGCAGTTCAGTGATGGGCACAGCAGCCCGGAAGCTCGCCCCGACATCCTGTCCCTCACGGGTGAACGGTGGTGGGTACAGCGAGATCCCGTGGTCCAGCTTGAGGGCCGAGACCTCGACTTCCCAACCGTCCCAGCGCAGATCGCGGTAGAAGTCGGTCGTGCCGCCGGAGAGGGCCCAGGCCATGAATGCTGAATAGCCGCCTCCGATTCCGGTCCATTCCAGCGTGTCGGGCCCGAAGTAGCACACTTCACCTGCTGCGACGCCGAGGCCACCGCCGTCGATGGCAAAACGTCCGCCCAGCACATCCTCCGCGATGTAGAGGAGCAATGGCGAAGCGCCCGAGAGGTGATTCGCCGTCGCGATGTCCGGAATCGGCGCCGAGCCGCCGGCGAGGACACGAAGCCAGCCATGATCGACCAAGAGCGCACCGATGTGAGACGCCAAGGCCCCCATCGTGGAACGCTCACTCACTCCGAGCCGATCCAGAACGGAAAGCCCGTTCACGGCGTCGATGGGCAGAGCACGAATATCTGCCGCGGCGTCGGTGATTTGTCGTTGGAGTCGCGCCCAGACGACGCCGGCATCCTCGTCCCCAATCTTCGGCATGACCGCACCTTAGGGCGGAAGCCGGCCCAAGGGCACCCTTCGGCTGGGAAGGGGCGACCCTCGTGCACACCCACCGCGGAACATCGGCACCGGAGCGATACTGGTGGGGCTGAATCCGCATGGCTGACAACACTGCGTGCGAGAGGGGAGCATGGAGCCCAACAAAGCAGCGACCGCGCGAGTGTCCGTCGCCGCATGCGCCCTCGCTCTGCTGCTGAGCGGGTGCACAACCGGCTCGTCTCGTCCTGAGACCGCAGCCACCACCCCCACGGATTTCCCCTCGGCCCTTTCGTGCCAGGACTCCTTCAACCCGGCCGCTCCCACCAACCCGAACCCAGCGGGCCCGAGCGCGTCCGCTTCTGAGGTAGCGGGGGTGTCCGCCGGCGGGCTCAGCAGCGTCGCCTGGGCGGGAACCCCGCCGAACTTCACCGCGCAGGGACAAGGTCAGCGAACAACAGCCACCTCCTCGGCCGGCATCCGCTACCTCACGTGGAAGGTCCCGACCAGCGTCGAAGCCGGCCCGGCGCAAACTTTGCGCGTCATCGCCCCCGCCTCCGCGCGGCTCTTCTACGCGCCGGCCTCGGTGTGGGGCGGGAACCTCAACGACCAGGAAACGGCCGACCGCGCGCGAACCTCGTACACCTTCAGCGGATGCGACGGCCGAGTCACGCAGTTCCCCGGCATGATCCTCGTGACCGCCCCCGCTTGCGTCGTCCTTCGGGTCGAAGGCGACGGCGCGAAGACCGTCGAAGTCCCGATGTATGGCAAGACATGTCCTTGACGCCAAGCCAGGACGCAGGGGGTGGTGTGTACGGCCCGGGGTCAGTTCTTCAATCTGCTACGGCAGGGGTGCAGCGAGTACAAGAAAAGCCCGATCCGAAAACCGGGGCTGGTGAGTTTGTGACTCCGACGGGCGTCGACCCCGTGACCTCACGATTTTCAGGGGCAGAAAATGCCCAAGATGACGAGGAGTCGGATTTTAAATAGCTGGTAGTTGACGATTTTCGATGTTCTCTGATCACATTGAATGACTTTGGATGTCATTCAGTTGTGGGCAAAGTGTGGGCACGCCGCAGTCTGCGTGCCGCGGCAGATACGTATCTTCGCGCGGCGTCGGTGTCGCCGGTTATCCTGGCGGCATGTCCTTCATCGAGCGCATCGTTGCCGACCCTGACGTCGTGCACGGGCGCCCTCGCGTGCGCGGCACGCGCATGCGCGTGAGCGACGTCCTCTCGCTACTGGCGTCAGGGGTGCCCGAAGCGGAGATCCTCGAGGACTACCCGTACCTCACTGCTGACGACATCAAGGCGTGCCTCGAGTATGCGGCCGCGCAGGCCGACCACGCGATCCTGATCGCCTCCTAGCGTGCGCTTCCTCGTCGACGCGCAGCTGCCACCGGCCCTGGCGCGGATGTTGAGCGAGCGCGGTCACATTGCCGAGCACGTCACCGACATCGGCCCGAATGACGCACCTGATCGCGACCTCTGGCGCTATGCACTCGACCACGACGCGGTGATCATCACCAAGGACGAGGACTTCGCCGATTTGGTCACCCGCGGTCAGGAAGCACCCGTCGTTGTCTGGATCCGCATCGGCAACACGAGCCGGCGCGCTCTGTTGTCCTGGTTCGAGCCGCTCCTGGATTCCGTCGCTGACCTGGTGTCTGCGGGAAATCAGCTGATCGAGCTTCGCTGATTACATCGGCCGCAGTGAGTCGGACGCGCTCCACGAACCATGGACGTTCAGTTGATTCCCGTCCAGGGCGGCGTCATTGCCTCATCTGGGCATTTTGGGGCGACGGCACCGAGGGCACGTTGATAGTGGTTGTCGACCAGGACCGCCGTGATGCTGCGAAGTGCGTAGCCAAAAGGCTCGCGATGCCATCGCGCCTGAGGGTCGATCTCCCATAAGTAGAGTTGCTTGCGCTCTAGCGCGAAAGGCACCCCGATCCACGTTGCGCCCGAGGGCTTCTTCCGCTCGATCGCAACCAGGCGCTGAGGGCGCAGCAGGCATCGCAGCATCCGTTCGGTGTTGTCGAGATCCAGCGGCTCGGCAAGCTCTGGAAGGCCCAGCGGCCACTCGGGAAGAGTCCTGGTGAACTCCGACTCGAATGACGTATCTGGCCGCACGTTCTTGATGTCGTCGGTTCGAATCGCCGCATAGCCGTCGAGAAACCCGCCGTCCATTGTCTTCCGGACGAGCGACCACTTGCGTCCGACCGCCAGGACGAATCCATCGATGCGGTCGCCGGGCTGGGATGTTCGCTCAATGCGCACCATGCGGTCGCCGCCGGCTGCGTGGGTGAGTTGCGCACGAAGACGCGCGAGCGAAGGCATATCTGGAATATAGGTCCAGACCGGGGACGAGACTGGCCAGTGGGCCCATCGCGCGTCCGTGTGCTCAAGGCCGCATTCGGCTCGAAACGCCTGTGAACGTCGCGGGCAGCTCCGTGCCGGTGGGCGTTATGTCAGCAGTCGAACGCGACACAGGGCAGGCCGCTTCCGCGACAGAGAGCATCGAGGCGGGACCACGCCAGTACAGTCATGCCGTGGAGTCGATTGCATTCGAGGATGTGGCAGTCATCGTGCTTGCCGAGGGAGACACGGCCAGCGCCCGCGCAAACAGCCGTGGTCACCTCTTCGAGCGATTCTTTGCGCTACTTCTAGAGGCTCACGGGTACGAAGCAGCAACAGCGGAGCGGGTGGACGTGACGAGCGACGGGGTTGAGATAGACATCCGAGCGCGACACCGCATGACCAAGGCGCTCGCTCTGGCCGAATGTAAGGCCTACTCGACGCCGGTAGCAGCAAAGGAGCTGATGGCCTTTGTAGGCAAGTTGGTCGCGGAACGCGACGAGTCCGCGGAGGACATAGATGGGTTCTTTGTATGCATCCCAAAGCTGACTCAGCCTGCCGTTGAAAAAGCGAGGCAGCGTGAACAGCGCGATAACGGCTTCCACTATATGGATGCCCAGAATGTGGCTCAGCTGCTCTCTGACACGAAGAGGTTTTCCCAGCCGCCCGCGGCGCTCTCGGATGCTGTACTTTCCGACCTGGCCGTAATAGTTGTCGAGTCCGGGCTGCTGGGGGCGGCGAAACTCCTCGACCCGAAAACTCGAATCCCAATTGAGATCGCGGTCTGGTCGTCGAATGGTTTGGTTCCGGATCCCGCTCTCGAGGCGCTCCGCGTTTCCGAGTACGGCGATGGCCTCCCGTGCGTCGCCTATGACACCGCCGGATCCCGAGAAGCGAAGAGTCGGTCTGACACGGTTGAGGATGTCGTTGTGGAAGTGCGATCAGGTGCCAGCGACTTCGAATACCAACTGCCGGTGTCGCCGAAGTACTTCGTGGGACGCAAGGACGCGATGCGCGATCTGAGCGACGTACTCGAGCAAGGCGCCGGCGTCGTGGTGGTCAACGCGCAATCGGGCTGGGGCAAGAGTTCGCTTAGCCTCCAGTTCAAGCGCAAGGTCGAGCAGCAAGGCGGGATCGCTTTGGTCCTGGACTGCAGAACCGTTTCTCGACCGTCCTATGTTGCGCAATCCCTGCGTCTGGCAGCGACGAGGGCTGCGCGTGCGGGGCTCATTGAGCTCACATCAGATGCATCATGGGCCAGCACTAGCAGTGCTTTGAACACGCTTCGACGATCTCGATGGCTCAGCGATTCTCGAATCCTGTTGGTTTTTGATCAGTTCGAGAATGTCTTTCGTGACGAAGCCCTTACGCGGGAGTTTCGCGACCTCTCGTTTGCTCTTGCCGACCAAGACATCCCGGTACTTGCCGGATTTGCGTGGAAGACCGATGTCGTCGGATGGACCGAGGGTTACCCATTCCAACTGCGAGATGCGATTCGAAACCAGGGCTCTGTTGTCAATCTCGGCCCACTGGGCCCGGCGGAAATTGGCACCATCTTGCGCCGACTCGAAAAGGCCGTCGGCGGCCCGCTACTCCCCGAACTGAAATCGAAGCTTCGAGAATACTCACAGGGGCTTCCGTGGCTGGTCAAGAAACTTTCGGGGCACGTTCTCTCGGAAGTGGCGCGCGGGGCGTCACAGGCCGATCTCGCTGCAGAAGCGCTTAACATCCAGAGACTTTTTGAAGCGGATCTGGCCAACCTCCAGCCCCAGGAGGTCGAAGCCCTGCGCTGGATAGCCAAGTACGCGCCCATTGCGATCGGCGAGGCTACCGAAAGGTATCCGGCAACTCTCGTGCAGTCATTGCTCGATCAACGTCTGATTGTGCAGGTCGCGGAACGGCTCGACACATACTGGGACATCTTCCGCGACTACCTGAACACTGATCGAGTGCCTATCGAGGATGCATACATCCTTCGGCAGTTGCCACTCTGGGTTGGCCGCATGCTCCAACAGTTGGTGGACCGAGGCGGTGTTCTCACGATGGAGGAGCTTGCGCGCGCGCTCTCGATGTCTGAGAACGTCGTCCAAAACGTCGTGCGTGATGCACGTCTGCTTGGGCTGGTGACGTCGGCGCAGGGAGAGGTCGCCCTTGTCGACGTGGACACGACCGAGGATCTCCTTGAGGAGGCTCTTCGAGCGAGGGTGCAGCGAGCGCTACGTCGGCATCGGGCTTTCACCCAATATCAGGAGCTGTCCGACCGGCTTGACGGCGAAGTGGATATCGCTGCGCTTGCCGCGATGTTGCCGAAGACGTACCCGGCCGTCGCCGCGAGACAGGAGACTTGGCTGACGTATGCCCGCGCGTTCGCGCGGTGGATGGAGTACGCCGGCTTCGTGAAGGTCGGCCGCCACTCCATCGTGTGGACGGAGCCTGACTCCCCTCACGTCTTCCTGCTCCAAGCGAGTGACCGTCGGCGAGCAGGTGTGTTCCCTCAGCGAGCGCCGGGGCCAAGCCTTCGACTCCTATCGGAAATTGCGGCTACAGGCGGCGTATCCGGTCGCAATAATCGGGCAATCGCAAGTTCGTCTCGCGACTTGCTCGCACTGGGCCTGGTCTCGATGGACGCCCAGATGACGCTGTCGATCGCGGTGCCTGAAGTGTTTGTAAACGGGGTGTTGGATAGCGCCGTCCTACTTCGACAGGTCAAGAAAATCCCGGGGGCCACCGATGCCATCGAAGCGCTCGAAGCGGATCCGAAGGCGAGCCCGGAGCGATTGGGCGAGATTCTCAGAGCCGCGCAGAACACGACATGGGCGCCCGGAACAACGGCGTTGGCGGGGAAACAGTTTCGTGCCTGGGCGAATCGAGCTGGGGTAGACACTGGCAAGGGCGCACGGCGCACGCGTCGAAATGGTTGAGCCCAGGGCGATCGTTCCGTCGGAACGCCCGGTGAGATGAGACGCGCGGCGCGTTGCGTCGAATCGCCGCGGAACTCGGTAAGCGTGTCGTAGGTCAAGCGGCGCATGCCCGCAGTGGCCCGAGCCGACACGAGCACAGGGGCGCAAGACTAGAAGCCAGCATCGGGAACTGAGGGTCTTCATTGCGACTCGCGAGTCCAGGACAAGACAACTACCGAAGCTAATGCACGCAGGCACCAATCAAGGTGAAGGCAAGAAACCGCGCGAGAGCAGAGGATCCGCGACAACCGAGTTACAGGCAGTGGAGATCCACGCGACGGAGTGGGTCGCCGCTCTTGAGCCGCCGTCGACTAATCGGCGACGTGTTGCTGCAGCGCCGCGCTGAGCTCCGGCAGATGCGCGTCGATGACCTCGCGGACAGTGGCGACGTCAACGCCGAAGTACTCGTGCACGAGGATGTTCCGGAAGCCTCGAATCTGCGGCCCCGGAATTTCCGAGTGTGCACCGGTGATGTCAGATGGCAGTGCATTCGCGGCTTCGCCGATAACCTGCAGGTTGCGCTCGATGGCGTCCTCGGCCATGTCCACAAGAGTCGGATCATCACCGTCGAGCGAGCCGACGTGGCGCTGGCATCTCGCGATCGCCTCGAGGATGTCGGCGATTCACTCCGATGCAGTGCGGCTCACAGGTCGACCGCTTCGGCTAGCGCCGAGTCGGAGATCGGATGCTTCAGCAGCTGCGCCGGGAAGATGTCGATGTCGTCGCGTGCGTAGAGCTGCCGCGTCTCTTCCATGAGTCCAGACGCTCGCATCAGAAGGTTGCTCTCGGCCGGGTCCATCTCGACGAGGATGTCGATATCGCTGCCCTCGTGGGCATCCCCGCGCGCGACCGAGCCGAACAGCTTCGGATGCCTCGCGTGGTACTTAGTTAGCAACGCCTCGAGTTCGCCGCGCCGCGCATTAATGACCTCGCGCAACGCAAGGCTCGGCGGAGTGGCGACGGACATGTACCTAGGGTAAGGGCGCAGGCCAGGATCGCGGGAGGAGTCGCTGAGCTGTCGAGGACGAACGCCTCATGTGCGCGAGGAAAGTTCCGAGCCGCGGCGAACGCGCGCTGGGTCAACTGCCAGCAGTGCGCGCGTCCGGTTTGCGAGCACGCTTTCCTAAGCGCCGTACGACGGAGACACCTTGCGATCCGGCCCGACACGAAGGCGGCGACCGTAAAAGTTCTGACCGTCTAGCGCGAACACCAATTCGGCGGTGGTTCCTGCGCACGCGACTACCGCAAATCCAAAACCGCGGTTGCGGTCGCCTTTTGCTCCGCGAGGCAAATTCACGCTCAGGATCTCGCCATAAGAAGCCAAGAACTCAGTTATCTCCTTTTCAGATGCGGCAAGCGGAAGATTTCCAAGGAACAGGTAATGGGCGGTCTGAGGCTCTTCGAGCTGAGCCTCTCGGTTACCGCCCCCCTGGGCAGTCGTCCGGACTCTATAGCTCTTAACCTTTCGAGTCGCGACCCCGTTCTTCTTGGCTTCGTTGCGTACCTTGTTCGGCGACTTGGTTCTTTCGATGAGGCCCTTGTTCCGGAGCGGTGTAAGCACATCTTGCAACTCGCCCACATCGACGATTCCCAAGGTGTCGATGGCGTCCTGCGCAGAGAACTCACGCTCGTTGTATCCCAGCGCCATTACGGCGCGCTGCGCCTCGGTCAGGTCCTCCGAATCAAACGTGCTCAGCCACAGGCTCACATCTGGTTCATACAGAGACTTGTTGTAGAGCGCGACCGCGAAACTGTCGGAGCCGTCTCGAAGCTGCGGCTGCGCGAGGCCGTTCGTACGCATGACATTGAATATTCGGGTCACCCCCTCTCCCATCTCTCGAACCAGACCCACCTCACGGAGTACTCGTGCAATGAGGGGATTCCGAGATTCATGGACCCCTCGTAGTTCGACAAGGTCAGACAATGACACGGTGGAAAGCAGAGTCCCCGGGCTGGCGATCTCCATCCGGTCGGAGTAAATGCTTACCTCGATTCCGCGCCCCTCGATCGCATAGTCGCGATGGACGATTGCGTTCAACAGGGCCTCACGGCAGGCCAACTGCGGATACATGTAGTTGGTTTCGAATCGCGCGGTCTCAGTGAAAGTCGGTTGTTGCGCCATAGCCAAGGTGAGTCGCTCCCAGGCGGAATCAACCAAGGTCATGATGTTGCCCGCGACAACGTCGTCTTTCACCACGTTGTACTCCGGGGCGGAAAGCCGTTCTTGGCCCTTTACGGTCATGATCCTGACCTGGCACCGGGGATGCCAGCGACGGACGTCTTTTGCAAACAGAGCCAGCGCGCTGTTCTTTAGCCGGAGGCCGTCCGGTGTGAACTCTGCCAAGTCAAAGTACTGAAGACATTTTTCAACGGAGATCCCGTAAGCCACCTGTCCAGCAACCGACGCCACCATGTCCAAATCGAGGTCGCTCAGTTTTGCTGAGTAGACAACCTCCCGGTCCCATACGCGGGACTTGTCTTCTTCACGTGAGTGAACGATCCGCTCAGCGGTGTCCGGCACGCTTTCGCGATCTTCCCGTCGGATGCAGCGCCCATCGGAAGTCAGATAGACGAAGTCCACGCCCTTGCTGATACTCAGATACAGAACGCTCTTGCCGTCGAGAGCAACTACTGACTTCGTGACGGGAGGCAGAGGCGTATCGGGGTGGACGTGAGTCGATGGAGCTTGAAGAAGGACGGCAAGCTGTTCTTCGTTGAACGGGAGCCCGGTGACTGACCCGTCGTCTTCGACACCAACTAGCAACTCGCCGCCGTCGGCGTTCGCGAAGGCGACCAGTGTTCGGCCGATGTCTGTCGCTATTTCGCGAACTGGCCGCGCGGTTTTCTTTCCTGGGTGCCCCTCAAGGGCGCTCTTGAATTCGCGAAAATGGCTCTCTCCGATTCGTATGGCAAGAGCGGCGCGTTCGGCGAGCACAAGCGCTTCGGCCATCAGCTGCTGAAGCTCCGTCCGGAAACTGTTGATGAAATCGCGTTGCAACAAGCACACGTCGTCGAGACCATCCGGCAAGTCTGGCCGCTGGGCGAGTCGCGCGGCATCCCTCGGTTGGGGTACAGCGTGACGCCCATGAGATTCGTGAACCATCTCAGGCGAGGTCGGGAGCCCCGGATCCAGCGGCACGCGCGGAATAAGCCTTGACAGGCCCGCAAAAACTCGACCTCCGGACACGAACGACTAGATATCTTGCAAGAAACGATGAGAGCCGTTCAGCCGTGGGCCACATGCTGCCTCAGGCTGTTGGCGAGACTAATGCACGCAGGCTCTCTGACGAGAGCCGTGAAGGTCTGGCCTCTGCGCGAGCTATCGCGCGACAGCCAAAGTTGCGACGCGCGGGCGTGCCGGATGGATCTTGCGCACCATTTCCGCGCTATCTTCTTCCGGGTGGGCGAGGGCAGGCGTGAGGACACTTACACCGACAGCGCGCCGCCGGGGCGGCTATGCGGGGGAGCGTGCGCAACCGGACGCGGCCGCGGCGAGTGACGACGGTGTTAGTGCATCAGTAACGACACATCACCGAGAAAGCCCCGCCGACTCGCCAGGGGAGTATCGGCCGGTCGCCGCAAGCCAGTGATCAAAATCTGGAGCCCGCACCTTTTCCGCTGCTCGTGGAGCGCGATCTCTCCATAACCGCAACGAGTCGAGAACCAGGTCGACGTATTCGACTGCGTATGAAGTCCATCTGTAGTCGAATGCTGCGAGTTCCTCTTGTTCGCCCAACGCGCGGCTTCTCAGGTCGATTAAGGCCAAGCCCGTGGCCTCGCCGATCGCGGCATGAAGACTCCGCTTGGCGTGCCGGAGCCCTGCCGGCAGCCGATGGCGCGCGTCGTCCACAGCGTCGTAGGTGCTCTCGAGCGTTTCGCGCCACCGTTCCACGTCACGCTCAACCTCAGCGTCGCGAAGCATCGCACGTAACGCCAGAAGGCGCTCGATGATCTGATCCGCAGAGTCTCGCCGAAATCGAGCTTCGTCCGCGGCTTCGCGCTGCTTGGAACCGAACCGCGCGCTTAAGTAAGCGCCAATCGACGCCCCTAGCGCGCTGCCAACCACAGTGATGGCAGGACCGACGTAATCCCCCAGTGACATGGGGAAAGTATGGCGGAGGCGAAAGCGCCCGGTTCGCCGCTCGGTGCAGATACCGGGCGACAACTGGGTGGAGGCGTCCGGAGGGCTGGGAAGGTGGGTGCGCGCCATTTGCGCGCCGTCTTGCCTCGGGATCGGCGACTTGTAGGTATGAGGACAAATACACGAGCAGAGCGGGACGCACGACGTCGCGCCGCC
>Ga0164242_10001711_pt1 | contig 25856 bp, 33 predicted proteins | sample OricomgcompostMG_FD_108783 | JGI IMG/M metagenome (GOLD analysis project Ga0164242, IMG submission 108783) | Miracle-Growth compost microbial communities from Emeryville, California, USA - Original compost - Miracle growth compost (MG) ...
ACTATTCATGGGGTTACTCCTTGGCGCTATCGCGCTGGTTGATAAAGATTCGCACCTCTATCAAACCGGGTAACCCCACCCTTTGGCAAGGCCTTACTGTCAGATCAAGTCGGAACTAATACAACTCAGAGGGCGCCAGTTGTTTGGAGAAAATATTAAGTTGAAACTAAGGTCGCCCTACCACTCTCAAACTTAATTGCCATCTGAGTGGATTTTTACCGAACCAGCACATATCTATGATTTCCACTCACGTGCCTGCTTAATAATCGCCTGGTGATCGAAATCGTTAATCTCTTTGAGCATACTCGGATCCCATACCTTCGATATAGGGATGAGACCCTTAAGTATTCCACCTGCCATCATCAGGTTCATATACCCCTCTATCTTCACCTTCGTGGTATTACCATATAAGCCATCAGGCATATCGATGTTTTTCAAGCGAGCGAGTAAAGGCGCTTCACCGATGCGTATAGCTTCAGCTTTCGAGATGCCGCGGGGTTTGGTGGCAGGGTAAATCTCCCAGTGAATCTCCACTGCTGCTTTCGGATTGGTTTGGGCAAACAAAATAGACTTGGCAACTCCTCGTGCCAGGCCAATCAATGCTTGGCGTTTAGTTTTAATCTCGCTTTGCCGGACGATAAGGCCTGCATCGAAACCGATCTCTTCACCTTTGAGAAATTTAGCCTTGAGTTGACGAAGTCTAATTCCTCGTGCCTCTATAGCGCCATAGAGCCCGTCATATAAACTCAACGCGTCCACTTTATGGGTGACTAAGGCATGCGCCGCCGCCTCACCTTCACCAACAGCAACGAAAGTAATACTGCTTGGATTGCCGCCGGCCTGCTTCAACAACGCACGCATTAGCGGCACCTGACTATTGGCTAGAGTCTGAACCCCTACAGTCTTGCCTTCAAGGTCCGCAATTGTATGCAGGTTGCTTGTATCAAGCACTTCTGGCATGCTATTAAAATCGTCGGTATGAATAAAATAGGTCTTTAGTCCAGCATCGGGAAATTTTCCAAGTAACGAAAATAGAGCCGAATGGGTACCCGGTACTACGTCCACCTTCTTGGCAGCAAGGGCTTGAAGCGCTACCGTGGCACCAGGTAAACCTACCACACGGACATCAAGATTCTCTTGTTTCCAATAATGTAGAGCAATTGGGAGAGAACTGAGATACGAGGCTAGTGTTTGAAAAGTCGTTGTAGGTATTCCAACGATAAGTTTAGTAGGTGGAGCTTTGGATTCAGCCGTTGATGTTTTTGCTTCGACGAGACCACTTGCGAATAATGTGAAGATACTACAAACACAAACCAAGCGAAGTATGATCCCTCGTATTTTCCTCAGTCTCAATAACTTAGTCGTAACTTTCATGATTTCCTCCGTTTCCGAAAATATAGGTAACAATCCGATCATTCAAGTGTGTACTGTGTGAATCGTTCTGCTGCTTTAACCGTCTCGTAGCAGATCGACTTTGTAAGCATCTCCCACCTTTTTAATTAATTCTTTCGGGGGCGCTTCATAAAGCAAATGGCGACTAACGCTAATGCCCGTCAATTTGTGCATGGCTACTGCGGTTTCTGCTGTCTTGGCTAACCGGGTATAAGTATCCAACACCGGCACGCCATCAATCTGATAGATCCCTTGCTGTGCCATAAGTGCTCCAGGCGGCCCTGGTGCGATCAGCACCTCAGCTCCCTTTTCGATTGCTCTTTTTGCTGCTTTTATTACTTCGATTTGCGCTGCGTCCGCCACAGTTTTGCTCGTGAAAGCATTATTCTGCTCGCGCACATCATCGAAAAAGATGGGTTCGACAGCTGCAAGTCGGTCCCGCAGCCCATAACTCACCGGCATTTCACGATAACGCGCCACCATTTTACGGTTAGGAACAATTAGGCCAAAACGCTCTCCCATAGAGCAGGCAGCAAAACAATTAACCTCCATGAACGACAAAACTGGAATGTCCAGCATCTCACGTAACTCAACCAGAGCAGGATCCAGGGAATTTGCAATTACAAACGCGTCATAACCGCCGTTGCGCCTAATCCGCAAGCCATTGTCAATCACCTCACGCAGATCGTACTGCCAGAACAAACGAAACTGATCACCTAATACACCCTGTGTCGTTCCATGAACTTCGACCGTAGTTCCAGGGGAAACTACGCGATTAACGAGCTTTTGAGTAGCTGTGATGAAATCTTTCATCCCAGTTTCCGACGATAAAAGTTGATACCAAATTCGCATTGTGAGACTCCTGATAGTTGAGAAAAATAGCTGAAAGACAGATCTTCCACGACCTATGTTTCTACTGCCTTACCTATTATTGGCATTAACGTCTTGCGCCCAAAATGCAATACGCTTTTCTATCTGCCCCATCACAAGATGCAAGATCACGCCAAAAATCATTAGCATCAGCAGACACGCATAAACACCAGCAATATCGAAATCCGCCTTTGCCTGCAGCAAAACATATCCAATTCCACCATTAGTTCCGACAAACTCGGCGACCACAGTCCCAATTAACGCGTAGACCACACCAATATGTAATCCAGAAAATATGGCAGGTAGCGATTGTGGGAGTCGAAGACGAAAGAAAAGCTGCATCCGTGTCGCACCAAGAGACTGCATCAACTCCAATCGATCGCGATCTCGAAGCTTTAAGCCACTCAGTGCACTCATAAAGATTGGGAAGAAACAGCAGATAGTGACAATCACAATTTTGGATAACTCGCCGAAACCGAACCAGATGACTATGAGTGGCGCTAGGGCTATCTTTGGCATGCTTTGAAAAGCAACGAAATACGGGGTTAGGATACGGTCCAGAAAGGGGATGCTTACCAAGGTTCCGGCAATAACGATTGCTGCGGAGCTTGCAATTAAAAAACCTACGAGAGTTGAAGAAACCGTGAAGAATACCTGTGGTTGGTAAAACCCCGATGCAAAACCGTCGACTAGTACATTCCAAACGCTGCTTGGGGCCGGTGCTATCATTCTCGACACGAGGCCGTGATCGACAGAAAATTCCAGTAAAAAGAGCACAATTACTATCAGTAACGCCGAGGCTGCGTACTCGTGCCAGCGCTTGAGCTTGCTGCCAGTTGAGCGAGTTGAGGGACTCGCGGGTCCCGATATTTCAATGTCTGTCATGGATGATTCCTTGATGAGTCAGTACCGCCGTCAAGCAGAGCGCGTATTTCGGCTACCACTTGATGAAATCCATGATCCGCTTTGACATCCAGGCCCCTGGGTCTGGGTGTCGGCGGCCTTAGAATCGCGACGAGACGACCAGGGCCATTCGAAAACACAAAAACACGATCTGAGAGCAACACTGCCTCTTCGATATCGTGAGTCACAAATAGCACGGTCTTTGCCTGATTAATGCTGATGCGCTGTAGCTCCATGTTCAACTGTTCGCGAGTCATGGCATCAAGAGCGCCGAAAGGTTCATCCATAAACAGCACTTCTGGATTGTGCAAGAGTGCACGTGCAATGGATACTCTTTGCTGCATCCCGCCAGATAGTTGATTAGGGTACTTTGTCGCTACGTTCCCCAGATGTACTAATTCGAGCAACTCGTTAGCTCGGTTATAAGCATTGGTCGTGGAGAGATGAAGAATGTCAGCCGGAAGCATCACATTGGCTCGCACGGTACGCCACGGAAGTAGGGCTGCAGACTGAAACACGAAACCAAAAGATCCAGGTTGAATGGGCAAGGCTGTGTCTCGATAAGTGACGCTTCCTCGACTCGGAGCTATCAGACCAGCACACATCTTGAGTAAAGTTGTCTTACCACATCCACTCGGGCCGACAAGACTAACAAACTCACCTTCGTAGACAGCGGCTGTGATCGGCAGCAGTGCCGAAGCCTCCTGGTCTTGATCACCGTAGGTTTTCGCAACTCCCGATATCGTTAAGATCGGCCGGGGGGGACTTTCAGTCGCCGATATACAACCTAGCTGCTCATGCGTCTGGCTCATTGTCTCATCCATAATTTTTTGTTTTAAATAAGCGTTTGTTTCACTAAAAGTATAGGACTGACCTAAACTGACCGTCAAGCAATAGATTAGACAGGGCTGCTACAGGTGGCGTTATATGAAACGTAATGCAGTAATGATCTGGTGTTTTCTGCGTAGGTCGGGCTGCTAAACCATATGCTTCAGCCGAGGTTTTGACCTTCAACGCCTGGTGGGGCCGTAGGTGGTTGTAAAAGTATATCCAGTCACTGATGGCGCAACTGGACGACTGTTTTTTCTTGTGAAGAACGCCTTAGACATGGATGATCTGCAAGATATAGCCATTCGATTACATGAAATGGGTAGATGTTCCGGTAATGGTTCAGCTTGGTGGCCTGTAAGTTACATGATCAGGCTGAACCATTAACTAGCTTTAAAGGACTTGTTTCCATATTTATTTGGGTGTACATTTAATTAATGCGCACTGTGATCGAAACCCCCACATTCCAGAAGCAGGCCAATGAGATGTGGAGCGAGGACGAGCGCGAGGCATTTATCGACTGGATCGCTGCCAACCCCGACGCTGGAGATGTCATCAAGGACGCCAACGGAGCCCGCAAGGTGCGATGGAAACGTGCGGGCAGTGGCAAAAGCGGCGGTGCCCGAGTCATCTACTTCCATCTGGTTAATGATCAGGTGGTACTGCTTCTTATGGTGTATGCCAAGGCTGTACGCGAAACTGTTTCAGCCAAGGAAATAAAGCGCACCCAGAGGAAATCATGAAGACACTGAATAAGCTTGATGTGAACAAGGTCGCCGCAGCCATTGAGGCCGATGCGGGGCAGGCATTGCCCGGCCTGCGCGAAGCGTTGACCGAAGCCAAGGCGGGCACGTATGCCAAGGTGCACACGCCGGAACAGATCATCGCGCGTCGACGCGGGCGTCCGGTTGGAAGCACGCAGGCGACGACGAAGGAAGCTGTGAAAATCCGCCTGGATGCGGATGTGCTGGCTGCGCTGCGTGCTAGCGGAGACGGATGGCAGACCCGGATCAATGACACGTTGCGGGCATCCCTGGCTCTGAGTGGCAAGGTTTCCCCGAGTCTGTGATGAAGGTGTGATCAACCTCAGTGACAATATCGGCTACGTGTCGCGGGCTGCTTTTGCCGCCTCGACCAGATGTGGCAACGCCGCCTCTGCCTTATCGTGGCAAAGGCCATCATTTCGATGATATGGGTGGTTCGCTGAACGACGCGCGCAGACCAACGGCCTGCATGACGCTATTGAGGTACTTCGCCGGTGGCTTTCCAAGCGCCTTTTTGAACATGGTTATGAAGGCCGTGACGGATTCATAGCCGAGATCGGCCGAAACTTGCTGCACACTTGCTCCGGAGACCAGCTCCCGCATTGCGACGATCAGGTATAACTGTTGGCGCCAGCGACCGAACGTCAACCCTGTCTCTTTTACTACGAGGCGTGCCAGACTGCTCTCACTGAGCGCGACCCGATTGGCCCATTGTGCAAGCGTGCTGCGATCGGCGGGGTTTTCTGCCCACGCTGCGGCGATCCGCTTCAGACGAGGTTCGGACGAGAGCGGTAGATGTAACTGCTGGACCGGCATACGCGGCAGTTCAGCGAGCAACACTCTTGCCAAAAGCCCGTCCCGGGCGTCATCGCTCTGCATGTGATCAGACAAATCGACAATCAATTCACGCAGCAACGGTGAGATGAAAAGCGTGCAGCACCGATCCGGCATCTCGGCCGCTCCCGGTTCGATATACACAAAATAAAGCCTGGCGTTCGCCGTCGCGAGATTGCTATGCTCCATGCCGCCCGGAACCCACACCCCGCAATGAGGCGGCACCATCCACAGACCGCTGGGAACGCGACATAGGATGCTGCCTCCCAGTGCGAAGATAAGCTGTCCTTTGCGATGCCGGTGGCTGGGCACTTCCGCTTTGGTCCCGATGACATCGACGTGCACAGCGACAGCCGGCGCGAGGACGTCATCCACATCGAAATTGTGCCATGGGTACCGGAGAGGTTGTCGCATTGTTGAATGTTTTTAGTGATCGATTGCAATAATATCAAAATTAATTTATCGAGAAGCTCGATAAGCTTTTGACTTGCGGATGGGTAAGCCATGGGCTTGCTCGATCGCCGCCAGCTTGGTGCCACGACTTCTCATGATCCACGGCCGGGCCATGACTCCGCTGCCGCACTTAAAAGGATAAATTCGATGACAAGATTCATTTTGGTACCAGGCGGTTGGCACGGCGCCTGGGCATTCCTGTCCGTCAGCAAAGCCTTATCGGATAAGGGCCACGAAGTCCAAGCGCTGACTCTCTCGGGGCTAGGTGACGAGCCGGGGATAGGAGTCAATCTCGAGTGCCACATCAACGAGGTGGTGCAAGCGGTTCAAGAGCGGGATACGCGCGTTGTTCTTGTCGGCCATTCCTATGGAGGAATGGTCATCACTGGCGCGGCGGACAAGGAGCCATCGCGAGTCCAGGCGATCGTTTATGTCGATGCGTATGTGCCGGACAACGGTGCGTCGGTCTGGGCGCTCACCACCCCGGTCTACCGGGAGCGTTTCATCGCGGGCACGGCTGCGGATGGTTTGACTTGCGCGCCGCCAGCCCACCTCGACAAGCGGTGCCGCCCCCACCCAATCGCCACCTTCCTGCAGGCGATCACATTGACGGGTAATTGGCGCAACGTTCCCGGCAAAGCCTTCGTCGCCGCGTGCGGTTGGGAAGGAAGTCCGTTTATGGAACTATATGAACGTCTGCGACAAGACCCTGAATGGGCTACGCATTGCCTCGACTGCGCGCACGATGTTCCGCGACTCGCCCCCGAGGCGCTTACGAAGATCCTCTTGGCATACGGGTAACCCGATTGATAAACCTTGTTGTAGCCCAATAGCTGCTGGGCGATCTTCGGCGACCGGTGGTCGCTCTTGATCATTCGCGACATCGTTTTTGCCGGCAAGAAGACGTACGGCGAGTTCCTGAAATCGGAAGAGGGAATCGCGACCAATATCCTGGCTTCCCGCCTTGCCTTTCTTGAGGAGCAAGGGATTCTCTCAAGGGCGCCCAGCCCCGACGACAGGCGCAAGGACTTCTACACTCTGACCGAGAAGGGCCTGGACCTCATTCCCATCGTGCTTAACATAGTCCTTTGGAGTGCGAAACACGATTCGAAGTCGTACGTGCGGCGCCGCAAGGAGTTCGTTGCCCGATCAAGCACTCCGGCCGTCTCTTAACACAACCTCTCCCGTGCGAGGATTCGTCAGGGTGACATTTTCCAGCGCTTTGATTCGCCATTCGCCAGCTTGCCGTGTCAGCACGGCAAGGATCAGCGTGTCGACAGCATGCGGGCCCGCTGGATGAGCCGCGCCAGCCGAGAGGCGGCTCCAGAAGTGCATGACTGCCGCATCCTCGTTGATCGCGACCATGTCGATCAGCTCGTTCTCAAGTGTGGAATCGCTGTAGATGGTTGCGTGGATGGGCGCATGCATCTTGACGATCTCATCAACGCCGCGCACGTAATGCCCGAACCGATTCACGAACGTCGCATCTTCATGGAATAGTGTTCCTAAACACTGCATATCGTGATCGTTCCAGGCGGTTTGAAACGCGTAGGGTGCGTCTTCGGGTTGTTTAATTTGACTCATATGGCTCCGGCTAAGCGTCTATACGAAGGCACCCATGTCTGTTTCGGGCACTTACCGTCGGGCAGTCAGGGAAAATCCAGCTCAAACACGGAATGCTCGCTCATGGCCGGCAGCAGTTTCTCCTGCACCTGAAAGGGAGAACCGACCCTGGTGGCCTCGTTTTCGGCGATGGCCAAAGTGATTGGTCCCATCCTCAAGTTCCACCTCATGCTTCGTCATGCTTAGCGTACCACTGTCCTGCTAGCAGTGGGCCATGTCGACCAGGTTGCTGCGTCTCAGAGCCAGGGCCAGGAGACGGTGGGTAAGCTACCCACAGACATTTTGGCCAGCCTCGCCAATGATATGCAGATTTCCAAGAAACAAATCTTCAACTGGATGGGGATAGTGCCATCGAGTATCTTTGTCGCACGCTGAATTCTTGAGGGACGATTGTGACATGGCCGCATTGGGTCGATACGGCCGGATTGCGTTTAGATCGAGCCAGCTGGCGCAACAGCGGGAAAGTCCTTCTCGGGATCGAACACATTATTGAAAAAGTTCGTCAGGGAGTACATAGCCACCAGCGCGACGATCTCTATGATGTTTGCATCCGTGTAGCCGGCATCGCGGACGGCTTGCAGATCAGCCTCTCCGATTTGGCCGCGGGTCTCGATGACTTTGCGCGCAAACCGGACGGCAGCGTCGCGCTTCGGGTCGCTGGCATGGCCCTTCCGAGCCAGAATGATTTCATCGGCGGGTAGCTTGGCCAGATGCTCGGCCGTATAACTGTGTATCGTCAAGCAGTAGTTGCAGCCATTCACTTCGGAGACGGCAAGGCCGATGCTGTCACGCGTCTTCACGTCGAGCGTCTTGCTCAAGGAACCGAGCAGGGTGGCCCATGAATTGAATGCGATAGGACTTTGCGCGAAGATCGCCATCATGTTTGGGGTGAACCCGATGCTTTTGGTGATCGCATCGAGGGTTGGTTTCGAATCGGCCGGCACTTGTTCCGGCTTTAGAGCTGTACTTCTTGGCATCGCATTCTCCGTAAATTACTGATTTCACTATTGGTTAAACGGGATCCAGCACATCACCCACTGGGCGGCGCGGCTTTCGTGCCCAATTCCCGGGACGCTCCAGCCTTACGGACAGCAGTATGCTGGACCCGATGGTGGGAATAACGACGCTGCTCATGGTAAGGCTCCTTCATCACGTTGTTAGGCGCCTCTACTTTACGTTTGTCGCGTGCTGATTTCGAGACTAAATGTTCTCAATAAAATGCTCAAAAAGATCAAAATAAAGATCGTTATGGAGGCAGCGTAGACTGGTTTATTCTGGCAAGGATTAGCGAGAAATACTCCCGTTGATCAGTCCAGTCAGCGACCGGTGTCCAACCTCCGGCCCGCAGCAAGATACGCGCCTCGCGAATGCCATACTTCAGACTGTTTTCGGTATGTATCGTCTCGCCTTTGAGCATTGCAAAAGGTTCGCAATCAACGACGAACTCGATATCCCGCTTAGCCTCGAGATGCATTTCGATGCGTGATTCCTTTTCATTCCAGCGAACCACATGTTTGAATGCGTCAACCGGAATTGACCCCTGTAGCTCGCGGTTGATCCTATGCAGCAAGTTGAGATTGAAATCCGCAGTGACACCTTGCGCATCGTCATAGGCGGCAACGAGGACGTCCTGGTCCTTGGTTCGATCGATGCCAATAAGAAGCATGGATCCAGCACCGAGCGTCTCTGTCATCGCTCGCAATAGATCGACGGCGGCTGGCACTTGCAGGTTTCCGATCGTAGAGCCGGGAAAAAAACCGAGCCGTGAAATGCCCTCTGCGGACGGCGGTAGAGACAAAGGCTTGGTAAAGTCTCCCTCTAGTTCATGGATGGGAAGTGAAGGGAAGGTCGTTCGCAGCGACTGTGCCGAATTTCGCAGAAAATCGCCGGAAATGTCGATCGGGATATAGACTGAAGGCTTTACAGCTGAAAGCAGAATGGGCGTTTTTGCCGAGGAGCCGGAGCCAAATTCAATTACTGCTCTGCAATGGCCAGTTAGTAAGGCGATCTCATTCGCAGCGCGTGCAAGGATCGCCCTTTCCGCACGAGTTGGATAATATTCGGGAAGTGTGGTGATTTCCTCAAAAAGCTCGGAGCCTCGAAAGTCGTAGAACCAACGTGCAGGTATGCTGCGGGGCCGCTGGCTTAGACCCGCAATGACGTCCTTTCGGAAGGCCTGGCTAGCTTTGGTCGGCGCGATCTGGAACGTGTCTTCCGATTTGAGAAGCATCAGATATCCTTGGCAAGGCGAACACCAGTGAACTGCCAGCGCTGGTGCGGATGGAAGAAATTGCGGTAGCTGGCTCGGGCGTGGCCGCGCGGCGTTGCGCAGCTTCCCCCCTTTAAGACGAATTGGCCTGACATGAACTTTCCGTTGTACTCGCCAACAGCGCCAGGCGCGGGACGGAAACCCGGATAGGCCAGGTAGGCTGAACCGGTCCATTCCCAGACATCGCCGAACATCTGATTGAGTCCGCAGCTAGCCTCGGCCGGAAATGGCCTTGCTGGCCCAGGTTGGTCAAGGAAATTGCCCTTGCCGTTGTCAAGAGCCTGAGCACCGCTTTCCCATTCCGCTTCCGTCGGCAAACGTGCTCCGGCCCAGCGAGCGAACGCGTCGGCTTCATAAAAACTGATGTGTCGAACGGGAGCGGCCAAGTCGAGTGCGGCGACACCATCCAGGCCAAATTGAAAAGCCCAAGCTCCGGCGTCATTGCGGCGCCAATATAGAGGGGCCTCGATTGCGTTATGTTTTACCCAATCCCAACCGTCGGAAAGCCAGTGTCCGGCGGCTGTATAGCCCCCAGCCTCGATAAATGTGATCCACTCGCCGTTTGTGACCAAGCGATTTGCAAGCGCGTGAGGCGTCAACCACGTGGTGTGGTGCGGTGTCTCGCAGTCGAAGGCAAAGCCGTTTCCCGAGTGGCCGATATCGACGGCTCCTCGCCGCCCCTCGACCCATTGAACCGGTAGCGGGATGTTCGTCTGTTTAATCTTCGCGGGCGGCCAGAGGGCGGGTGCCAGCGGGTTTTGCGCAAACAGGTGAAGAATGTCGGTCAGCAAAAGTTCTTGATGTTGTTCCTCATGATGGCAACCCAAAGAGACAAGTTCGAGAGCCTGGGAGGGGATTCTGTGCATTACGTTGTGCATGGCCTCGTCCACATGGCATCGATAGGCCAGCACTTCTTCCAAAGACGGCCTTGTCATCAATCCCCGCGCTGCACGACCTATGCGTGCGCCCTTCGTCTCGTAATAGCTGTTGAATAAGAACGGAAACCGTTGGTCGTAAAGACGGTATCCTAGAGCAAAATCGCTCAGTACGAAGGTCTCGAAGAACCATGTTGTGTGTGCGAGATGCCATTTTGCCGGCGAGGCGTCGGGCATCGATTGAGCTGTTGCATCGGCATCCGAGAGGTTGGAGGTCAAGGCGACGCTCAAAGCCCGCACGTGAGAGAAGCGTGTCGAGAGCAGCTCTGCTGTATTGTCCTTAGCTTCATCAATCGTCATGATTTCAATGGCCATTGGAGATTTTTTTGTCGAATTGCGAGGGCCGCCTCGATATGACCGATAAGGTGAAGCTCTATATTGATACCGCGTTGCGCCGTTTCGCGATCGCGCAATATCACCAAGCCACTCATGAGACGACGTTCAACTGAAGATCCTTGTCGTTCCATTGACAAGTCTCGCCAGCACGTTTGCCTTCTAGACATTGGTAAATTGGCGCCTGGGTAGATATTCCCAAGTATGTTATGCCCTGGCAAGTGAAGGGCGCAGTGGCCGTACCCACAACGAACCATTGGCCTTCCAGCTGAATGACCGCGCCTGGTTCAACCTCGGTTTTGGGGCCGAAATCAATTGTGCGAATCGTCGCGATTGCATCCTCGTAATTGTGTAAAGGGCATTCGAAGGCCAGCGCGATCTCAGCTTCGTTGAATCGAAGAGAGAATTCCCCGTGATCTCTCGCCTCGCTGTAGTCAGGAGCACTGCCGTGCAAGTAGTCTACATACGCCTGCTCTGCATACGCTAACTTCTCGGCTTCGAGGTTGAGCATGGTGTTCTTAAGTGATAACTTATCATTCATGATGATCTTCATTTCTGTTTTGGGCGCAATTTCGGCCCGACGTTGAGCGCGATAATCGGAAGGATATTTGCCGTAAGTGTTATGGAGTGCCCTTAGAAAGCTGCTTCGGCTGGTGTATCCGACTGAACGCGCAATTTGGTCGACTGATAGTTCGGTGGTTAGCATTGAAGCGGCTTGACGCATGCGCAATCCCTTGAGGACAGTCATGGGCGGCATGCCAAGGGCTTTGGTGAACCGCGCCATAAAAGACGATCTGCTCAAACACGCGGTGCGAGCGAGACTGCTGACAGAATGTGGCGCTGCCGGATACGCTGCCATATGCGAGAAGGCTCGAGCGATGTGGATGTCTCCCAATAGCCGACATCCGCCTCATCGGCTGAACGCTATGTTGGCGTGCGGCACCCTTGCTCATGGAACACCCATCGAAGTCAGAGCCTCTGTCCTAGCGTTGTTTTTCCGGCCTCAATCGAATTAGTAAGGTAAGGGGGCTTATTCGCGATAGCAATCACACCGTCTGCGACGTATTGGCAGAAATTGGCCACTGGCAACGCAGCAAACCCATTCGACTCCCCATCGGACCATGTGACGACCGCATCGACAGAAGACGTTTCTACCTCTACCAAGCCCATTGGGATGGTAAGGAGAGCTCCTTCGCCTTCACGGTATTCCACTTTTCCCGTAATGCTTGCCGGCTGCGCCGTTAGATGATCTTCCCCAGTGAATCGGAAAAAGTTGTTCAATTGGTGGCCATTCGCCAGCTCGTAAAGGCCGTTCAGTTCCCCGTGAGCCAAGGCGGTCGCGGCCCGCAGAAATCCCCCCCATGCAGACAGAGTCAAGGCGTCTCCTACACTGATGCGCCGTACGCCCAATTGGGCGATCTCTTTGAATGTCAAGGTAGTGTTCGATCCGATGAGAAGATCGACCGGTTTGCCACCGGCCGCCGCTACGACAGCAGAAATTTCCTGTGGTGTGCAAATGCCAGGCGCGCACAGGACGTCGGCACCGGCTTTGGCGTACGCCTTGATGCGCACCACCGTATCTGTCAAATCATGAGGCCCGATGAAAAAATTCTCGGCGCGGCCCACAAGCAATGTGTCGCCGCCCATTTCATCGATCCTGCTTCGTGCAACACGCAGGCGCTCAACCGCTGCGTCGATAGGAAACATTGGTGAGTCTGCGTCGTCCGTGGAGTCCTTGATAGAGAGTGCTGCAATTCCGGTCTGGACCGCGCAGCAAACATTTTCGCCTAGTCCCTCGAGGTCATCAGCAAATCCATTCTCAAAATCGGCGTTCACAGGCAGATCCGTGGCGTGGACGATGTCTCGTATATGCTGAAGCACCATGTCGCGCGATGAAGTATTGTCAGGGCGTCCCGCTGCCCAAGCGAAGCTAGCGCTACTCGTGGCCAAACCACCAAACCCCAAACCCTGCAGGAAACGGGCACTGCCCACGTCCCAAGGGGTAGGGAGAATGAAGCACCCCCGCTCATGCATAGCGCGGAATGCGGCTCGTTTATCGGCAGTAGTGTGCATCATAACGATCTCCTACACGGCCATTTTTAAGATCTTTCCTCGATTGGGACGGCGCGTGCAGATTCCCCAGGGCGACCCTCGCAGATCGATTCAACAACGAGAGGCGCTGTGCGAGGGGGCCATCTGAGCACGCCGATTCGTTCCCCGTTGGGGAGCTTTTCAGTGTAGTTCGAAGTTCCAATTTATAAGTCCTGATTTTGTGCTTTATCGTCCAATTTTTGTTGGCATGACGCCTGCGTCTGCAACCTGCGAGATGCTGCTCTCTCATTACGCAGTGTTGGCCAGCGACATGACAACTGCTGTTCACCCCAGTGCGGTGGCCCTTCATGGCCCATCTGCGGCTGGGGTCTTAGCCAACTCGCGAGCGCGTGCAATATCATTGATGATGGCGGCTCTGTGCGGATCCCCCTCAGGCAGGGTAGTTGCTAGGCGTTCCCAGTAGGCGGCTGCCTTGGTGTACCGCTTCTACGACCGGGCATTCACACCGATATGAGCAGGAGCGGTTGTGGACTTGCTCGCGGTCTCCCGCTTGGGAAGGACCCAGTTGGGGCGAGGGAAGTGACAGGTATAACCTCCCGGTCGCTTCTCAAGATAATCCTGATGCTCCGGCTCGGCTTCCCAGAAGTCTCCGACAGGTTCAACCTCGGTGACGACCTTGCCCGGCCACAGTCCCGACGCGTTCACGTCGGCGATCGTCTCCTTCGCCACCCATCTCTGCTCATCGCTGGTATAGAAGATCGCCGAACGGTAGCTTGAGCCTGCATCGTTGCCCTGACGGTCCCATGTCGTGGGATCGTGGATTTGGAAGAAATACTCCAGGATGCGCCGGTAGCTCGTCTGCGTTGTATCGAAGATGATCTCGATTCCTTCCGCATGACTGCCATGGTTGCGGTAGGTCGCGTTCGGCGTGCTGCCGCCGGTATAGCCGACGCGAGTCGAGACAACGCCGGGTAGTTTGCGGATCAAATCCTGCATTCCCCAGAAGCATCCTCCAGCGAGGACAGCGCGCTCATGCATATCAAACCTCCTTAACTTGATCGAGATATTCGCCGTAGCCCGCGCTCTCCATATCGTCGCGATGGATGAACCGGAGCGAGGCGGAATTGATGCAGTAGCGCAGGCCGCCACGATCAGGCGGGCCATCCGGAAAGACGTGGCCGAGGTGGCTGTCGCCGTGGATCGACCTCACCTCGGTCCGGGTCATTCCATGCGAGGTGTCACGCAACGCGTTGATGTTTGTAGAAACGATAGGCTTAGTGAAACTTGGCCACCCGCAGTCCGACTCAAACTTGTCGGACGACGCAAAGAGCGGTTCACCCGAGACGACATCCACATAGATGCCAGGCTCCGTATGATTGTTGTATTTCCCCGAAAATGGGCGTTCGGTCCCTGCTTCCTGAGTGACGCGACGTTGTTCGGCGGTCAGTCGATCGATCGCCTCTTGCGACTTTCCATACTGCATAATCAGCCTCCAATACTTTGTTTGAGCACCGAGCGAATTGCTGTTGACAATCCAGGCCTCACGAGCGAACTCGGATAATCGTCTTCCCCTTGCGTCGCTCGGTCGGGTTCAAGGCGGCGACGGCATCGTCTAAAGTCGAAACGTTGTCAATGTTCGTCCGCAGTCGTCCGTCACGTACCCGCCGGACGATCTCACTCAGTTGGGCACGATCGGCCTCAACAACAAAGTCGACCGCCAGACCGTTGTCGGGCTGTGCCCCTGGCGGCCCGACAACGGACACCAGTGTTCCTCCGGCTCGAATCAGGCCCGCGGACCGTTTTCCTATGTCGCCGCCAATGACATCGAAGACCAGATCGACGCTGCCGACGTCCTCCAGCGCGTCGTTCTCGAGGTCTACAAATTCCTGCGCGCCGAAGTCGAGCGCCTTCTGACGGTCGGCGGCGCGCCCGGTGCCGATGACATAGGCCCCGGCCTCTCGTGCGAGCTGCGTCACCATCGTCCCGACTGCGCCGGCCGCGCCGTGCGCCAGGACGCGCTGGCCCGTCTGAAGGCGCCCGTGCTGGAACAGTCCTTGCCATGCGGTCAGTCCCGAGATCGGCAGGCTCGCCCCCACCGCGAAGTCGACATCGCCCGGCAACGGCGCAAGGTTGCGTGCCTCGATTGCCACATACTCGGCCAAGGTGCCGTCTCGATGCCAGTCCGCGAGGCCGAACACCCGCTGCCCCACCGACAGTCCCGTCGTGCCGTAGCCGAGGGCGGTGACCACTCCAGCGAGCTCGTGACCAGGGATCGATGGTACTCGGTCCCGGTCACGGCGATCGGTCCAGGTCGAGGGCCAATCCATTTCAGTTGGGACGAATCCCGATGCATGAATCTGAACGACAACGTCGTTTATCGCTGCTCGCGGCTCGGGCCGCTCGGCTAGCTTTATCCCCGCTGTTCCTGCAGCTTGGTCCGTCACAATAATCGCCTTCATGTGAATTTCCTTCTCGGTTCTTTGTCTCTGTGCCAGAGATGTTGCAGAAATGGAAAGCCGGTTCGATACCTTTTCTCCTCGAAATTGTTGAGAGTTCATGATAGTTTTGTATGAGTGCCATGTGGTCTCGAAATAGTTCTAATTCGTCCATGTTTTCGAATTACCCTCATAATCGTCAATATTTTTAATTACCCTCATAATCGTCCATATGTTTGAATCACCCTTATCAACGCACGTAGTCCTGGATCATTTGTTGGCCGTCCTTGACATCGGCGTGACCCATTTCACAGTTTGCGATATTCGCGATGGCTGGGGAATGCGCTTGGACGCCGGGAAGATGGCGAGTCTGCATTACTGCCTGACAGGCGTTGGCATATTGGCTGTTCGTGGTGCACCGCCTATTCAACTTAAGCCGCATACTTTTGTGCTCTTGCCGGCGGACATTTCGTACCGTCTTGAAAGCGTCTCGTCAAAACCTGTGCAGCTTGAGCATCATCCAGGTTTGTGCGGGGCATCATCACGCGAATCCGTTCCAACGATAACCGTCGGCGAAGGTGAGCAAGGCTTCACTACGGCGTGCGGTGAAATCCGTGTTGGATTGCCCGGTCAGTCGGATCTTTTTACCTTAATGGGCCAGCCATTGGTGGTGCGATTTGGCGACGCAGACGGATTGCGAGATCAGTTTGTGATGTTGCTGGCTGAGTCGGCCCAGCCGGGAGTTGGCTCACGTGCTCTGACTGAGGCATTGCTCAAACAGTGTCTGGTACTGGCGTTGCGGCGCTGGGTCGAGACCGATGCCTCGCCATTACCTTGGTTGGCTGCTGTGGCTGACGTGAGACTAAGTCGCACATTGCGCACTATTTTCGAGCAGCCCGCCGTCGCATATACAGTGGATGGGCTTGCGATGATCGCAGGCATGAGCCGCTCAGCATTTGCCGCTGCCTTCCGGCACGCCTTTGGTCAATCGCCGATGAGTTTGGTCAAACTGGTGCGGCTGCGTCGCGCGAGTGAGCTATTGATTGCCACGGCACTTCCGGTAGCCGAGATCGCGAAGCGGGTCGGGTTCTCCAGTAGGAGCAATTTTTCTATTGCGTTCAGTGAACTTCACGGAATGGATCCAAGTCGCTTTCGCCGTACGTACTCAGCGACCGCAAAAGGATAGCGGAGATCAGGAAATCAGTGACGTGGGACGTTATCCATGCGTTCGAGCTGCGGTCATAGTCCAGTCCAACCTCTTCCAGAAACATCGTAATCTTGTAATCGTTCGGTGTAGGCAAGTAGTCGAGTTCAATCATCGTTTCGTTTCCTGTGTGCAACCTAGGTCAGGGTTAAGAAGCGCTAGCACAGGTCGGACCATCCCTTCGAGTAATTCTCGTTTTGGTCTTGTTCGTGCAATGACGCGAAGTCCGACATGAACGCTCAGCAACATCCGTCCCAAGTCCGCGGCGGATTGGGATGTCGTTATCGTTCCGTCTTGTTGGCCGGCCTGAACGCATCGGCGAAAGAAAGCCTCTATATGTTCAAGAACCTCGGTGACGATCTTTCTGAACTCCGGATCATGGGGCGCGACCTCCAATGCCGAATTCACAAGCATGCATCCTTTTCGCTGCCTATCTTCCAGGGATCGTTCAATGATTTCCGAGAAAAAGGCGCTGATTGCTTGTAGCGGTGGTAGCGTGCCTTCGAGTCGACGTACACGATCCGCGAAGGTGGTTTCGATGTAATGATTGAGCGCCCTACGGTATAAGGTTCGCTTGTCACCGAAAGCGTTGTACAGGCTTGCACCAGTCAACCCCATCTTGTCGGCCAGCTCTCTGATCGAAGTCGTTTCGTACCCGCGTTCCCAGAAGCAGTCGATCGCCGCAACGAGAACTTCGGTTTCATCGAATTCTCTTGGTCTGCCCATATAACGATTGTCCAGGTGTTCTGACACATCACAGATGTTGATCTAATACTTGACTATTCTAGATCAATTGATTTAAAAAGGCTGTTTTAGATCAATCGATTTAAAATATAGGATCGTAGTCAACGGCTTTTTTCCTTTTTGACGATTTGTTTTTTTATTTCGGACTCAATCGATGTTTTGGCAATTGTGAAAATTTCCTCCACCTTGGTATCACCCGCGCGATGGATCAGTGGTTTGGCCTTTGCTTCGATCTCTGTCCTCATATTCTCAGGATGGTTCGTGGTCACGCGATTTACGGTTACACATCAATTGCGCATCTGGGATGTCACGGCGCTGCGCTTTGGAGTAGGGGCGGTTTTGCTTGCTCCGGTGCTGTTCAAGCAGCGTCTGCCGGCCGCGATGTGGTTGGAAGGCCTGCTTTATTCAGTGCTTTGGGGTGCTCCTTTTGTGTTGCTCGTAGCCATGGGCCTGAAGCTCACCACGGCAGCGCAAGCCTCATCGATTGTTCCCGCGTTGATGCCAGTGATGGCGGGTTTGCTTAGCTGGCATGCAACTAAGCGACGGCCAGCAGGATCGGCGATCTGGAGTTATATGGCGATCTTGATCGGCTTGGTTGTGCTGGTGATCAGTCGTCCGATGGCAGATGGAGCTATCGATCCACTGGGCTATTGTGCGCTGGTGCTGGCGGCGATGACCTGGGCTGTGTACTCGGTGCGCTTTCGGGCCAGCCGGCTGTCGGCCCTCCAATCGGCGGCGCTGATCTGTTTCTGGTCGGCGGTGATTTTCATTCCAGTGTATGTGGGATGGAACCTGTCAAGGCTGAGTCAGGCGTCCTCTCAGGAAATCGTGTTCCAGCTTTTTTATCAAGGCGTGCTGATGAGCGGCGTGGCGCTCTTTGCCTATAACCGAGCGATTGCGGTGCTTGGGGCGGGGGCTGCGGCGGCCATGATGGCGCTGGTTCCCGTTCTAGCAACGCTCCTGGCGATACCTGTATTGGGAGAAGTCCCGTCTTTGCTCGGTATTGCTGCAATCATCGTCATTGCACTTGGCGTGGTAATTGCTGCCAGGCGCCCGTTACCTGTTGCCATTCTTGAAACTGCCAAGTAGGAGGCATTGCAAATGATTTGTTTCTATTATCATCCGACGCCCAATCCGGCCAAAATTTCACTCATCCTCGAAGAAACCGGGCTGGATTATAAAGTCGTGCCGGTGGATACCAGCAAAGGTCAGCAGCACGACCCAGAGTTTCGCAAGATCAATCCGAACGGCAAGGTTCCCGCGATTGTGGATTTTGACGGGCCGGGAGGACGGACTGCGACGGTCTTCGATTCCACGGCAATTCTGTTATACCTTGCAGAAAAGACCGGGCTCTTCCTCGGTCAAGCCCAGGATCGTCCGCAGCTCCTGTCATGGCTGCTATTTCTTGGCAGTGGCCTCGGGCCGTTTTCGGGGCAGGCTGTGCATTTTCAGTATGCAGCGCCTGCGGGTCTGGACTACGCCGTCAATCGGTACCGCCGCGAAGCCGAGCGTCATTACAAGGTCTTGGACGATCATTTGGCCGATCGGACGTTCATTGTTGGCAATGAATACACCATCGCCGATATCTCTGCCTGGGGATGGCTGGACAAGGCGTCCAGGGTGATGAAAGGCGCCGAGGATCCGTTGGCGCCATATCCGAACATCAAACGCTGGTTCCGGGAGATCGATGCCAGGCCGGCTGTCGCACGCGCGCGAAGGGTCGGATCCGATGTTGAATTCAAGAAGGTGAACGATGAAGAGACCCAGCGTGCGCTGTTTCCCTCAAACTTCCCACCGGCGGCCTGAACGGTCGTCAATATAAATCATACTTTGAGGTGAAGATAGACATGAACGTACAGGGAAAGAAAGTTTTGATTACCGGCGGATCGAGCGGTATTGGGCTGGCTGTCGCCACCGAGCTTGTTCGCAAGGGTGCCCGCGTCTTTATCGTTGGGCGCCGGGCTGGTGTTGTTGGAGAGGCTGTCGAGCTACTACGCGCCGCGGGCGGGCAGGCTGATGGCATTGATGCGGATGTTGGAACGACGCAGGGTCGGGATCGAACTTTGGTGGCTGCGCGAGCCTCGATGGGCGGGGTGGACATCCTGATTAATAGTGCAGGAGGCGTGCGCGCGGGCAGACTGGAAGACACGCCGGAATGCGATATTGCAAAGATGGTGGATGTCAATCTATTGGCGCCCATTTTACTGGCGCGTGCGGCAATGCCGGATCTGCGTGCGTCGGGAGACGGCATGATCGTGAATGTGTCCTCGGGCATTGCTCTCGTGGGCGTGCCCTTCTACACGACCTACGCGGCGGTCAAGGCGGGGATATCGCATTTTGGGGAAGCGCTGCGTCGGGAGTTGAGTGGTGAGGGCGTGCATGTGCTGACGGTCTACCCCGGTGCTACCGATACGCCGATGATGACGTCTAATCGAGCGGGCCCCGATCTGGGTTTCGTTCGCGAGCCAGCCAGCGCGGTTGCACAAGCCATTGTCAAGGGCATAGAAACGAACGCCTTGCAGGTCATTCGTGGCGGGGAAGTGCGTGAGGCCATGATCGCTCAGAATCGCACCGATCCCCTGGCCTTGGACGAGAAATTCACTTCGCTCAAGCCACAACTTGTCGAGGCTGTCAAAGACCATCTTGCCCTCTGATTCTGTAAAGGAGCATTCCATGTCGGATACAAAAGCTATTGTTTTTGATCTTTACGGCACACTGTACGACGTCCATTCGGTCGTTCAGCAGTGCAATGCATCGTATCCTGGACAAGGCACGCAGATCAGCGAGATGTGGCGGCAGAAGCAGCTCGAATACACCTGGTTGCGCAGCTTGATGGGACAGTACATTTCGTTCGAGCAAGCGACCCATGACGCGCTTGTCTACACCTGCAATCACCTGAAGCTGGATCTCGACGAAAGGACTTGCACCGTGCTGTGCAACGCTTATCTGAACCTGTCTCCGTATCCAGAGGTCCCCGCTGCATTGCAGCGATTGAAAGACATGGGACTGCCTCTGGCTATCTTGTCTAATGGGTCGGTTTTCTCGATTGACAGTGTTGTGAAAAATTCTGGCATGCAAGAATCTTTCTCACACCTGCTCAGTGTTGAACGCGTCGGAGCATTCAAGCCCGATCCACGCGTCTATACGCTCGCTTGCCAAGCGTTGGATCTGCCACCGCCCCAGATTCTCTTTGTCTCGTCGAACGCATGGGATGCATCGGGTGCGCGCCATTTCGGATTTGACGTTTGCTGGGTTAATCGTCGCGACAATACGTTTGATGAATTGGGCACCGCACCAACATATGTGGTTCATGGTTTGGATAAAGTACCAGAAATTGTGAGCAGCACATAGACATCGACAAGTGTAATGCTCGCTGAACAATCAGATGGTGCTCGAAGATTTGGCTGCATTAGCGCGCCTCTTTGCCATCCAATCATTGCATCGTGAAGGGTTGGCAGTACGGCGCGGCCGAATTCCTCTCGGTGCAAGACTATAAGAACGTGGCGCGCTGGGCCGATCGGCTCTTGGCCCGGCCAGCGGTCGCTCGGGGCCGGAAGGTGAACCGCACAAGCGGCACACTTGAAATGAAACTGACCCAAAAATATAAGCCAGATATTTCTTATCGTCGACGTGCACCTGCCTGTCATCTCGCCAGGTGTGTCGTGTTTCGTTCGCGTAAAATACGATCCAGCATAACTGGAGTTCTATATGGCCCTATGCCCGGACTGCACCGAATTACGGCGAAAACATCCTTCTACGCCACCGCATCGCTCATTGGCGCTGATGGCCAGCGCCGACCGCTCGGTGGCCAGTCTCGCGGCCGATAGCCAGGATATCCATTATCTTTGTCGAGTCTGCGGGGCAATGTTCATTCGCGGGGCGATGGACGACAATTCCGACCCTGCTTGGGATCTATACGCCGGCTGAAACATCGGTTTTTTGATCGGCTTACCTTTGGAGCATCGCTGGTTTTGTCTGTATGCGCCACGTCTGAAATCTGGTCGCCCGGGGCATATAGTGATTGGTCACGATGCTGCGAGCCCGGAGGCGTTTCCTGCGATGCTAATGTCTCGCATGCGCAATGCGAACATTCGTTCAAGTAATGAGGAGTAGTTCCATAGCGCTTGTCTGCGCGGTATGCTCCACGCGTCCCTGGAACGTCGCTCTGATAAAACTTACCGTTGACCCCTAGCAACTCCAAGTCCTCTTTGCGGTGGCACACGGCTCAAGACTTTTCCATGCCGCCAACCCGGCTGCCGAGTTCATCGGTCAGAACGCGCATATTTTCGCTGTAGTCGACGGGCACGATGACAAGGTGGACGCCGCCCGTGGCGAAGGCCGCTTGCAGCGTGGGGGCTAGCTCTTCTGCCGCCGTGATCCGGTGTCCCTGCGCGCCATACGACAGGGCGTAAGCGACGAAATCCGGATTACCGAATGTCATGCCGAAATCGGCGAAACGATCGACCTCTTGCTTCCAGCGGATCATGCCGTATGCCGAATCTTCAATGATCAGCACGACCAGATCGAGCCGAAGGCGGACAGCGGTTTCGAGTTCCTGGCTGTTCATCATGAAACCGCCATCGCCGCATACGGCCAGGACTTTGCGACTCGGATTGAGCAGTTTGGCCGCGATGGCGGAGGGAAGGCCCGCGCCCATCGAGGCCAGAGCGTTATCGAGCAAGAGCGTGTTGGCGACATGGGTTCGGTAATTCCGCGCGAACCAGATTTTATACATCCCATTATCGAGGCAGACGATGCCATCTTCAGGGACAGCGGCGCGGACATCGTGCACAATGCGCTGCGGCGTCATGGGAAACGCCGCGGCTTCACAGCGTTCATTCAGGTGCGCGAGGATTCCCTTTCGCAGACTCAGGATGTCCGTCCCCGGCTTGATTTTCCCTTCGAGCCGGTCGGCCAGCGCAGCCACGGCTTGGCCGATGTCGCCGATCAATTCGGCGTCCGGATAGAACACTTGTTCGACATTGACGGAAACATATCCGACATAAATGACTTTGGGGCCGCCCGCGACCCTGCCCATAAGGAAAGGCGGCTTCTCGACAGTATCATGGCCGATTGCGATGATGAGATCCGCCTGGTCAATCGCATCATGAATATAGTCGCGCTCTGAAAGGGCTGCGGTTCCCAGGTAGAGGTCCGAGCCGCCCGTTACGGCGCCTTTTCCCATTTGCGTGTTGAAGAAGGGAATTTGCGTGCGGTGCACGAAATCGGACAGCGGCTCGACTAGGCGCGGGCGGTTGCCCGCCGCGCCAATCATGATAAGCGGACAGTGTGCCTGCAGGATCATCCCCGCCACCCGATCTGCCGCGAAAGCAGGCGCGACAGGCCGGTCGATCCAATGGGCCGGTACGAGGGGCGTGTCTGCCATTTCCGCGGCAATGTCCTCTGGTAGTTCCAGGTGCACAGGCCCAGGCCGCTCTTCAGCGGCGATGCGGAAAGCGTCGCGAACGATGGTGGGAATCGAGGCGGCGGAGACGATCTGCCGGGTCATCTTCGTCAGTGGACGCATGGTGGCAACTATATCGACGATCTGGAAGCGCGCCTGACGCGAGCTCTTGATGGGTTTCTGACCTGTAATCATCACCATGGGCATGGCTCCGAGAAGAGCGTATGCCGCTCCTGTCGTGAAATTGAGCGCACCGGGCCCCAGCGTCGATAGGCAGACACCGGGGCGGCCCGTCAGGCGCCCTTGTGTAGCAGCCATAAAAGCTGCCGCCTGCTCGTGCCGGGTGAGGACCAGTTCGATTTTTGAGGACCGCAATGACTCGACGAAATCCAGGTTCTCTTCGCCGGGGATGCCGAAGATCCGCTCGACCCCTTCGTTTTCGAGCGCTGCTACAAGAAGATCAGAGCCTTTCATCGGTAACCCCCCGCCGTGTCGGATTCGCTGTGGCCCGTGATGTGACAGGACCTCATCCTCATAACCCTATGATTCATCTCACGTGCTCCTGAGGCGCAAACTTTGCCTCGAATTTGGCCCTCTATAATGACCCCATCGCCATGAGTAGACTGGCGATTACAGTTTACATTCGTTTTTGCACACGTTCCGCCGAAGATCCCGGCGGGGCATTTATACAAGGCGGAAGATGGCAACCTTCGAACCCATTCCTGAAACGGCCTTCCACCCATCACCGCGTGTTTTCGATGCGATCATTATCGGGACTGGCCAAGCGGCTCCCGCACTGGCCAATCAGTTGACGGCAGCGGGCATGACGGTGGCCGTGATCGAACGCGGCTCGGTGGGCGGAACCTGTGTCAACACGGGCTGCACGCCGACCAAGGCCATGGTTGCCAGCGCCTACGTGGCGCGCCTGGCCAGCCGCGGCGCCGAATATGGCGTGATCCTACCGGGCCCGCCACGCGTCGATATGGCGGCGGTCAGGGCTCGGGTCGACGCGATTGTCCGGGCCGACCGCAAGGGCCTCGAGCATTGGATGGCGGGCATGGACGGCTGCACGCTCATTCGCGGCCATGCCCGCTTCGAGAGCGCGCATGAACTCCGTGTCGCGGACCAGTTGATCCGGGCGGACAAGATTTTCATCAACGTGGGCGGCAGAGCGCTTATTCCCGCTATCCCTGGCCTGGCTGAAATTTCTTATCTGACCAACTCCGATATGGTCGCGCTTGACGAGATCCCCCGGCACCTGGCCATTATTGGAGGAAGCTACATCGGATTGGAATTTGCCCAGATGTTCCGCCGCTTCGGTTCACAAGTAACCGTGGTGGAAAAAGGCCCCCGCCTTATCGCGCGCGAAGACGAAGAAGTTTCCGCCGAAATCCAGGCGATTCTGGAGAACGAAGGCATCGTGGTTAAATTGGGGGCCGAATGTATACAAGTCCGCGCCCGCGCGGATGGGGCTGCCGTCGACGTAAACGATGCCGAGGGCAAGCGGGAAATCGCCGCAAGCCATGTCCTGGTAGCGGTCGGGCGGCGCCCGAACACCGATGACCTGGGCCTGGACAAGGCCGGCGTGGCGGTCAATGCGGCCGGTTACATCACTGTCGATGACCAACTGCGCACGAGTGTCGAGGGTATTTGGGCTCTGGGCGATTGCAATGGCCGCGGCGCATTCACTCATACCGCCTACAACGATTTCGAGATCGTCGCTGCGAATTTGCTAAAGGGCGCCGCCCGTTCCGTCGCGGATCGCATCCCCGTCTACGCCTTGTATATCGACCCACCGCTGGGACGCGCCGGGATGACCGCGACGCAGGCGCGCAAGGCGGGCCACAGAATCCGCGTGGGGATGCGGCCGATGACGCGCGTCGCCCGTGCCATCGAGAAGGGCGAGAGCCAAGGCTCGATGCGTGTGGTCGTGGACGCGGACACGGACGAGATTCTGGGCGCCGCGATCCTGGGCCCAGGCGGCGACGAAGCCGTCCATGGCATCCTGGCCACGATGGCCGCGCGGGCTCCCTATACGCGCCTTGCTGAAACAATGGCTATTCATCCGACGGTCTCGGAGTTGATCCCCACAATCCTGGGAGAGCTTTCAGCACCCACTTGAACAGCGCGCTAAGGATGGCGGCCAGGCCAAGCCGTCCAAGCAGGCAAACGTGCGCAATGGTGCCAGCGGCAAGGCGAACCTTACGGATCGTGGCCCTGTACGCCCCGGGGCATGATCTACACCACGGTTAAGCGCTACTGCACCGACAGTGAAGATGATGTTGGCGCTTTTAAGGCCTGCGTCAAGCAATTCCAGTCAGTGCTGCCTCGTGTCTGGGGCGAGCGGTTGCTACCGCATGCCGAGGCCCAGCACGAGAACACGCTGGGCTGCATCGGAACACTGAGTTTTGTGCTCACCCGGGCGGCACTCATCGCGCAAGCCGTCGGTGGCTGGAGCCTGGACTGCCTGCGCGTCATCGGTCGGACTTCGTGATGCCGGGCTCCGGCGAAGCTCAGGCTCGCATTGCAAGACGCCACCAGGCCGAGGCGCGCACACAAATTGCCCAAGCCTGCCGAGGGCTCGCCGCCGAGGGTAGAAGTTTGAATTTGCGTAACATGAGAGAAGTAGTCCCGGCGCCGGTGCTCAATTCCGTGGAGCGAAGTTTCGATATGCTGCGTGACCTGCGCGAGGTGGCTCTTCATCATTAAAGGGGGACAGCGACATTCATTAAACTTGTTTTTGCGAAGAAACACGTCTAATGGAGTGAATGCCGATGTCCCCAGTCGATTCTATCTTAGGAATCCGAGATTTA
>Ga0164242_10001712_pt1 | contig 25852 bp, 20 predicted proteins | sample OricomgcompostMG_FD_108783 | JGI IMG/M metagenome (GOLD analysis project Ga0164242, IMG submission 108783) | Miracle-Growth compost microbial communities from Emeryville, California, USA - Original compost - Miracle growth compost (MG) ...
GAGGCGGAAGGCCTCACCATCACAAGTCATACAAAGCGGCCCCACTTATACGAAACACCACCAAATGTCAACCATTTATCCCGTCAGTGACCGATAGCCTACCTAAGCTTGCTAAGGAACCTACCTAGGTAGGTAATTACTACCATGCCAACCTGTGTTTGACACTCGCTTCCGCACCGGGCCCTAGAGGGTCGAACTCGTGATTCGGTCTGACCTCCATCCCCGACGATCTTGGCCAAGAGGTGGATGAAGGAAGTTCGAGGCCCCTCGATTGTTGTTAGCTCCACCCTGGTGACGAGCTCAATCATCCCCACATCCCTACGGCCCACACCGCTTATCCGTACCCTGCAGCGCACCTACAGTACCTTGGTACTTAGTAGGTAGTGCCTATCTATTTTGGAGCTGGTACGTGCTGGGGAAACTTCTAGCTTTAAAAAATTCGTCTCCAACACAAATCGAAAACCTGTGATAATTGGTCTCCTTACCAGCCAGCGAGTTGAGTCGGCGAGTATCAGGTGCAACCAATTATTTCAGCAGGCTCTTATAGCCATACTTGCAACTCAGCTGCTCAATTCCCCATTACCCTAGGTGCATTATGCTTGAGAATCTTTGCACTCTACCGCTGAGGTCCGACCTCTTCACCCAGGTTCTCCACCCCACCGAGCCGCTCCTAACGGTGGGCCTGTCAAGCGGTCATGTCGAATGTTTCCGTCTCCCTTCGGCCGAGGAGGAAGACGGCGACAACAGCAGGAGCAAAACCCTCACGAGCGGCAGGGGCTTGATCAAAAGCCTATGGAGCACACGTAGGCACAAGGGGAGCTGCCGTTGCCTCGCCTATAGCCACGACGGGCAGGGTACGTTTACCAGCTCGCTGCCGCTGCTGCCGAACCTTTTCAGCCTCACTAACAATCGGTTTTTTGTTTGCCCTAGGTCTCTATTCTGCTGGTACCGATGCCATCGTCAAGCACTTCTCTCCGACCACCGGTGCCGTTACCTCCAAGATCGCCTTGCCGCCGCGCACGAGCTCTTCGGACGACACTGACCTGCCAGCAATAATGCACGTCCTATCCCCGCAGACCCTTCTTCTCGGCACCGATTCGGGTGCTCTATATATCTTCGACATGCGCGAGAACGGCACAGTAAACCCGAAACCGGTGCGGAAACATATCCCGCATGACGACTACATCACCAGTCTCACACCGTTACCCCCCTCCGCCGAGAGTACCTCGGGCTTCCCCAAGCAGTGGGTATCAACCGGGGGCACCACGCTAGCTGTCACCGATTTGCGCCATGGTATCATGGCCAGGTCCGAGGATCAGGAGGACGAACTGCTGTGCTCAACCGTCATTCCCACCGGTCTGGGTCCCAAGCGCCTCCGAAACAATGGCGTCGTCGCCGTCGGTACAGGCGGTGGGGTCTTGACTTTGTGGGATCGAGGCTCGTGGGATGACCAACAAGAGCGAGTTTACGTTGGGGGCGGGCAGAACAAAAAAGACGGCGAAAGCCTCGACGCGATCGTAAGGGTGCCGGACGAGCTCGGGTGGGGCCAGAAGGTCGTCGTAGGAACGGGTGACGGCACCCTGGGCATTGTCGATCTCAAGCGGCGGGAGCTCCAGAGCACCCTAAAACACGACGAAGTCGAGGGTGTTGCTGCAGTGGATTTTGACTGCCAGGGCAGGATGATCAGTGGGGGTGGGAGGACGGTAAAGGTATGGGCGGAAAACGACACTGGTGCCGGCGATGACGATGAGGAGGAAGCAGATGCTGTGGACTGTGGCGGCAAAAGACGGCCCCAGAGCGACGAGGAAGACGACCGTGACGATGACGACGACGATAGCGATAGTGATTCGTTCCGCGCCAAGTCTTCAAAGCAGCCAAAGAAGAAGCGCAAGAAGGGGAAGGGAAAACAAGCAAAAGTGGCAGCATTCCCAGGCTTAGACTGAGTCCAGGAACCAGCTCCCTTACGATGCCCCGCCAATATTACAAAAACTAGGAAGCCAATATCAACCACGGTCCCACGGCGGCCGAGCTTCCCGGGACTCTGTGGCCGTCGCCAGATTTGTGTGTTTGGGATAGCTAGGTACGCGAGAGTTCTATTCTTTCTCCCATAGCAAAATCGCTAGATACCTCGGCTCAAGCACCTGGCCGCGAATAATCCAGCGTGTGTACCCTCCGCCACACCTCTCGCACGACTCTCTCCTGCCCCTGCCGACCTGTCATTGATGATGATGGTCCTGCTGGTCTTTGTCACACATCATCTCAGCGCTCGCTCGCAAACTAGGGGCAAGATGGGGATATATAAATTGGGGGGGCGGGGGCTCAGTTACCTTATTGCGAGATATAGCCGGCTTCCGAGGCGGACGTCTTGTATCTCGGCGGTGGATGGGTTCTCCGGGGGGTTCGCACACGTCACCAGGCCACCCGCTTCCTGCACGATTGCTATGCCCGCAGCAACGTCCCTTCTAGCGTGTCAGTGTGCCCAGAACACCTCATCCGGGGAGGGAGTATGTGATCCGTACGTACCATTCCCAGCAACCACCTTCCCACCAGATATCGAAGGCGCCCATCGCTATGTAGGCAAGGTCTAATGTTGCGCTGGGGGGCGGGTCGGTCTGTCAGCACACGCTCGATCCTGCGGTCTCGGGGACCCGACTAACCTCCCCAAGCTGCGCATCCCATGCACCATGCCCCCTTTTCCCTGACGCCCTCCAATTTCCGCAGCCATGTTCACGAAACTTTCCACCTTGCGATGCATGTTCCCGTCGGGCGCGTCTCGCCTATCTTTGCCCCACTCGCACGAAAAGACACAACCTGAAGGGGCCTTCTCTGGCATGGGGGGGATCGGGTTGCGGACCAGGGGGAGCGGCTGTGTCTCGTTCAGCCAGGCGCCTCGGCCCCGGCACGCCGTGAACAGCTGGTTAAGGAAGGGGGCGTATATGACGCCAATCACGGCTTTACCACCGACGATGAAGCCAATCGAGACGCAGAACATGGGGAATAGGTGTGTATAGTTGACGGTCCCGTCGAGGGGATCAACGCACCATGTCGGGCTCGTTTCGTCGATGAGATAGTCGCGCGACTCGCCTTTCGAGTAGGTCTCCTCGCCGATGAATCTTTGAATGTACGGTCAGCGAGCCCAGAGCTTCGGGCGGCCCCGGATTCTGGACGGGGCCCGACTTACTTGTGATCGGGGTAATTTTTGGAAATAGAATGGTAGATGAACGCTTCCACGTCTGTCCCAGTTGTCCGAGTGAGCGAGGTACCACAATGAATGTTGCGATCCACGAGACGGGGGCGTCCAGTGTATCTTACGATGCGAGCTTACCCTCGTCGGTCTTTGTGACAATGTCTACAGCGCTATCTTTCTCCGTAAATGCCTGCCCACCTTGCCCAGTATCTCCAAATCTAGACTTGGCGGCTTCCATGAGCATATTTCCTGCATCCTTGCCCAACTGCACGGCAAATGCGTAGATCTCACCCAATTGGGTTTCATTGATTTCGGCCATAATAATTGCAGTTCAACAAAGGTCCTCGGCTATCTGATTTCTCGCAATGACAACAAGCGAAGAAGAGGACATCGGCGGCCAAAAGTGCAGCAATCTTTCCAGGCTCGCTCATGACTTGGTAGCGTCGCGGAATGTGTCCACCCCTGGGCCGCTGGAAACCGACAGTCGTCACTGCTCCAGGTACTAATTAATTAGCTACCTTACCTAATCTGCACTTCTCCAATTGACTTGGTGGATCCAACACCCAACATCATCCGCTCGCCACTCGTTCTCCGCGAACTCGCAAGCAGCATCTACTTGATATTTCCAACTCCTCAAGCAGGTCCAAGGAGCAGGAAAATGGGCCACAGAAAGGGGGGGTGTCGGAATGAAAAGATATCGGTCCCTATCGTATTCCGCACTCGGTAATCATCGGTCCTGGGCAAGGTACTCGCACCGTTCGGTGCGGCCAGCAGTCCCATACTCCTCCTGCTAACCCCGAACCTCCACCGGGAGAGCCTTTAGCCGGGCTCGGCCCGCTCCCCACCTCCCTCATCCGCGCGGAAGGGGGCTAACACGCAACTTCGTGTTATCGGTTACCCGGCGGGGCAGACGTTTGTTTGGACATGTCGGATGTTGGTGCAGTGTTCGGATCCGGATTTGAGGTGAACACACCCCCCACCCTGCTATCATGCCTCAATGAGAGTGGTTTTCCATGCCGTAGGAGCTCCAAAACTAGAGCCTACAAGATCGACTTGGTTATCCTCGGAACCTGTTCTGGTGGTTGTCTTTTTGATTCAGCACCTCGTCCGTACGCCATTCTTTGCCCATTCGCCCGCCACCATGGTTCGCCGCATCCTTCTCATCAACGGGCCCAACCTCAATCTTCTCGGGACCAGGGAACCCCATATATATGGCTCAACCACGCTTGCGGACGTCGAATCACAGGCTCTGGTACAGGCTAAAGACTTAGGATTCCAGCTCGAAACTTTCCAGTCGAATCATGAAGGGGCCATCATCGACCGCATTCAGGAGGCAGCCGGCCGAGGGCCAAATGCAACGGGGGCCGGTCATCCTGTGGAAAAGGTATCGGCGATTATCATCAACCCAGGTGGCTTGACACACACAAGCGTTATTGTCCGTGACGCCCTACTTGGCGTCGACATTCCGTTCGTTGAGATCCATGTGTCGAACGTCCACGCTCGGGAGCCATGGAGACACCATAGCTACTTCAGCGACAAGGCGGTCGCGGTGATTTGTGGGCTAGGTGTGTTTGGCTACACCGCGGCCCTCGAGTTTGCGGCTAGACATTTGAAGATCAAGGAAGAGGCGAAGTTATGACTGTAGTGCGTGCCCCTGGTGGCCTGATCCAAGTTCATCAGAGACATCGATACGAGAAATATATTGGCCAGCCGCCGAGTTCAATTTTAATCTACAGGCGTTTTGTTTTATAAGTTCCCCGAGACACATTGCATCAGGTTGTGCAGGAGGAAGGCTTAAAGAATCGATGATGAATTACCCAAACCACTCGACACCCAGGAATTACGCGCCCGCACGCACCCTAGAGAGAAGCAGATATCCTCGTCGACGGCGTAGACGTGTCCGCTAGGCCCATATCTCTTACCAACTTCGTCCACGATATAGCCCCCCTCTGCGCTAGCTCCTCCGGGACTTCCTCCCCATCGTCCGACATGCGCCGATTGAAGAGCTCCAGACTAACCCACCCGTCGAAGCCAATCTCGTGAAAGATTGCCGACGCAATCTCCCTCACGGGCAGGTACGCTCCCCTATCCTTTTCACCATAGAAGAGCCGGCAGTTCCTCGACCAGCTCATCCTGGCCGGCTGGTCCACATGGTAGAAGGAGTGGCCCTCGACCAGCGGTTCGCGTAGCCTCTCTGCGTCAACGATTTGCACGTAGAAAACCTTTCGAGGGTCGACCTCGGCCAGGCGCGCGACAGATCGCCTCACAGCCTCTTCGGCGTCAGCGGTCCGACCAGTTGGTGACTCCGGGTCAGCGTAGATGCGTCCAGCAATATTGAACGTGTCGAGGCAGATGCCGAAGTTTGCCCGGTCGACTCGTTGGACGACCTCCCAGCAACGCTCCCAGACGTCCACTCGGGTACCCCAGCAGAGGCTCTCGTAGACGAAGCGGATAGGGGGCGACTGCTGCGAGCCGATGTCGGCGACATGGCGAAGGTCGGCGACGATGAGGTCCAGGTCATCGGCGACTTGATCTGCAGGTAGGAAGTTTGAAGGGATTTGGATCATGTCCGTATCGAGTTCGTGGGCCAGGTCGATCCATAGAGCTAGCTTCTCCAGGCGTCTCTCATGTTCGATGCGGTCAACCAGTCCTTCGTAGTGTGCAAAGGGCTGAAGGCAGATGATCTCCAAGCCACGGCGTTTGCACATGCGGCGGATGTCGCGGGCGGCTGCGATTTGGGCCGCTGTAGAGGTCTGTGGTGAAGGGCCCTGGAGGACTAGGTGCTCGGCCAGGTCCACGAGGTCTTCATAGAAAAGTTCAATACCCTTGTAGCCATACTTCACCGCCATGTCCAGTTTGTGGTTGAGGGCATGACCAGCATAACACCGCCCTAGTGACATGGAACTGATAGCCAGTTTGCAAGGCATATTCGCAAGTCTGGCAAGTAATAATGACGACAGACAAATATAGAAGATAGGGACGAAGGGGCATATAAGTGCAGGTAGGTATTGAGACGTTGGAGAAGCACTGTCGACTGAAAATCTGAACCAGCTATTTAGGACGAAAGAATTACGGTAGAAGATATCAAGGTAGAAGGAGGGGGTTCTATGCCGTACTTGGGTCTGAAGGTCTTATCATGGAGTTGGATAATCCGAGCTCACGGCGTAGAGGGATAGAAATAGTGACCGGGTAAGGAGAGCGGAGAACAAGTAGAAGAGGTGATAGGATAATAACGAGGGGCCCATCATCCAGCAGCTGGATCTAGGGAGACCAAGACGGCCAGATTTTCGTATGGGTGGGTACTTTTTAGAAACGCCAAACGACCTCATAACCACAGCTCCGGGCCATGTATTCACCAGGGCAAGCAGCCAAGGCATTGTCCCAACAGAGGTACCCAACGTCAAGTACCTAGGTAAATTAAGTATCCCGTATGTATATACCTAGATGCGGGAACGACTTACACCTATCAGAGCATCCACACTACCTAATGGGAAGGAAAACGGGGCCACGTGGGCCAGGCTTGGGAGTTCTGGAGAGGAGGAGTGACTGATTGACCAAACAGATAAAGCACCTAACCTGCTATGATGCTTGGGCGCCTACCCGATTTACGGGCAACGGCAGCTATACGAAAGCGCATTGATGTCATTCTCCAAGGCAGTGTGGGCAATCAACGCCGCCCGCGCGTGCGCGCCGGGGGGGCTGAACATTTAACCCCAAGTCATTTCTCCACCTCCACAGTGGAGTCGCACCTCCCACGCCTCATCTGCATTTTTCCAGCGCGACGACGCTGCAACCCACCCTGGAAAACGCATCTCCGTTAGTAGGGCCTGGTCTGGAGAGAGGGTAAAGAGCGTGTTGTTGATTTTACCCACAGCCCCCGGGCTCTATGTATGTAAGGCACCTGGGCAAACTGGGTAAAAGTACTTTCCGTGGATTGGACTCCACCTGCATGCAATTGCCCACCCAGCCCATAGAGGCAAACGCCGTTGCACGTCGATTGCCGAAAAGGGGGCCTACCACTTCTACAACCAATAAAGGCAGCCAGCCGGAGAATAACCCTTCGACACAGACGGGAACCCGGGAACCTAGAGCAAACTCGCTTTCGCATATCTATCCTTCAACGAAGCAAGAGCGCGTCTCCAGAGTTGAATGCTACATTTTCCGACTACACATTACATCTCTTTACAATCGCTGTCGGGGATGGCAACCGCCGCCGTTGTTGAAGAAGAGCTGCCCCTGATGGCACGTGTTGGGCAGCTAGACCGTCACGGCTACCTGTTCGGCCAGAAACTCACGGCATCCATGTCTCCATTGCTCCATGAGGTAGTCTACTGTGAGCTCGGATTGAGGTGGGAACAGATAAGGCTCGATTCGACAGACATGGACCGCTTCTTGAAGCTAATACGGCACCCCAAGTTCTACGGTTAGCCCCAGACACCCTTCCCCGTGTCGATCCCCATGCCGGACTCGACTAACAGCACACTTTAGGAGCGTCGGTTACTATGCCTCATAAAGTCGCCATCATGCAGCACCTAGACGAGCTGACAGACGAGTGCCGGGATGTCGGCGCCTGTAACACCCTGTTCGTCCGTGATTTGCCCGACGGGCGGCGCATATTCTGCGGTACCAACACGGACGTCATTGGCATACGCGAATCGTTCCTGCAGAATGTCTCCAACCCATCAGCCATCTTCCAGGATAGGCCCGCACTGGTCATCGGAGGAGGCGGGGCTGCAAGATCGGCCGTGTACGCCTTACGGAAGTGGTTGAAGGCGACCGATATCTACCTTGTCAATCGAGACAAGTCCGAGGTTGACGCCATCATTGCGCAATGCACAGCTAGGGGTTATGGCTCTGGCCTAATCCACGTCGATAGTGTCCAGAAGGCCGAGGCGCTCGAGTCTCCTGGCGCCATCGTTGCCTGTGTTCCGGACTTTCCGCCCAAGACGGACGCAGAGAAACTCGCGAGGAGAATAACGCATACGATACTCCAGAAGGAGCATAAGGGAGCGATGCTAGAGATGTGCTATAACCCATCCCCTTATACCAAGCTTGGCGCTCTAGCCGAGGCGGAAGGATGGCAGGTCATCCTAGGTACCGAAGCCTTGGTCTGGCAAGGAATTGAGCAGGTAAGCCAGACTTGTAGGACAGGTCATCAGCCCTGCTACTGCATCCCAGTGCTGACAACACGAAATTGCAGGACAAGTATTGGACAGGCCGCCAAACTCATGAACTACCCGTCAAGGCGATTCAGGAGATGATTACGTCCCAGCTAGGGCAACGGCCACGGTTGTAGGCCAAGGGCGGGGCTTTGCATGGCATACCGAAATCTATGACCACTAGTCAAACCAACTCTAGCCATCTTTTTTTTCCTTTTTAACAGCATAACCGGCGGTGCGGCGTTGTGGTTGTTTTGATTAGGTATTTTCGTAGATTTAGATCCATAGATTTAGCGGAAGAGAAACGGAAGAAATCGATTCGACCCCGACCAAAAGATTGACAATTCCTACCAACGGAGTAAGGCACCAGTCAAGTACCAGCTGAGGGCAAGTTTCGTCACGAGCGGTAGTCCTGCTCAAGATCCTCTGCCTACGACCACTTACCTATACCAATGCGAAGGGTGTCCTGCGTTGCTCGTTTTTGGTGCACCCCTAGGTACCCCTATTGTGGAGATATCGCAAACTTCTGGTCACGACGAGGACACGACGACGGGCTAGGGTTCTCAATGAAGTCTCGGGTGGATATGAAATCGCTACAAATAGGAACCGGCCGAAAGGAAAGCGATAGGGTGGTTTCCGCAACCACCACCATCCTGCGGCAATCCACCGCAACCTCCTCGAACCCCGGTCCCCGGAACCCCCCTTTCCTCCATGGACGAAAACTCAAGCACTCACAGTCCTCTCAACCTGGTCCATATCGGGCTTTTCATCCTCTCTCAGGTTCAACCCGGCCGCATTATGCCGGAACTCCTCATCCTGGACCCGCAGCTCCTCCATGACGATCTGGTTCGCTTTTCGCACGGGCTTGGTGCTAAAGAGCCGATCCATAGACTCGAGCGGGATGGACTTAGTCTCTGGGATGAAAAGCGCGACAAATACGACCGATATGATCATGAGCGACGCGAAGAAGAAGTAGACGCCATAAGACATCTTGAGGAACATCTGCGGGGTGAACCGCGAGACGATAAAGTTCCAGAACCAGTTGTTGGCCGCCGCGGATGCCTGGCCCAACGACCGAGTATTCTGGTCGAACATCTCGGCGTTGATAACCCACGGGGTGCCGTTCCAGGACGGTGTGTAGAAAGCCGTCCAGAGGTAGAAGAAGAAGATCGCTGCCGTGCCAGCGGGGGATCTCTGACCCTCCGTCTGATTCGCTTCGGGATCGGCTATCTTGATGTACGCGCCGATGAACCACATGCATAGCGATCCGCCAATGGCGCCGATGAACAACATCCGTCGCCTGCCAACGCGGTCGACAAGGTAGAGGAGCCAGAAGATGGTAAGAACGGTTTTCACAACCCCAAAAATACCAGTGGTCAGGAACCCAGTGTTAACCCCAGTAATTCCAAGGCTCCTGAAGACGGACGGGCTATAGTAGTTGATAGCGTTGATGCCGGAACCATTCTGCCAGAGGAATAGCATGCCTCCTATGAAGAATCGCCACTGTACTCTCCGGTCCTTAAGTGCAAGGAAGGGCTTCCAAAACCCGGCTCCCACGTTCCGCCTATATCGCTCAAGTTCTTCTTCAATCTGCGTGACTTCCTCAACGATGTAGATGTCGTCCGATTCGAGGTTCCTCATCCAACAGAGGATTTTCAGTGCCTCTTCTCGTCTGCCTTTGGAGAAGAGCCATCGGGGAGACTCCTTGATCCACAGAGTTCCAAAGAACAACATTCCAGCAGGAATGAGCTGGACGGCGAAGGGAATGATCCACTGCGTCCTGTTCGCAGGGAGTGTCGTGTTGACACCATAGTTTATCCAAAACCCCACAAGGCCACCAATCTGCCACCCAAGCTCGTATATCCCAACTAACCGTCCACGGACGGCAGGAGGTGACAGCTCCGAGATGTAGATGGGCACCATGTTTGACGCACCGCCAACGCCAATACCGGCCAAGACGCGCCCACCAATAATGGGCCCGAGGCCCCTATCGCCATTGGACGCCAGCATGATGCCAGCACCGAGGATGAAGACCACCACGAAGATAAGAAGGGACTTCCGGCGGCCTAGGAAATAGCTGGTCGCATACGCGAACAGGCTGCCGAAGAAGGCGCCAGCCTGATAAACCGATACGATATTTGCTTGCAGCAAAGCGAGGGCATCGGGGTCGTAAGACGCGAAGTCGAACTCTTTGACGAACGACGGTAGAGCCAACGTCGTCCCGATGAAGGCAGAGTCATACCCGATCATGCAAGACGCAAATGAGGCGATGGCAGCGCAGGTATAGACTCGCCAGTTGTACACGGCCTTCGGCGTTGGCCGGTCTTCTTTAAGGGCAAGCAGTGTCATCTTGAACGCCGCCGAATGTTTGTGGAGTAGGGGGTAAAATGAATAAAGATACTGCTCCCCTTCCAGGGTTTCTGAATTCGAGAAGTCGAGCAGCGCTGGTCTCCTAGAAAAACCCGGTGACGTTGCCCCTGATATATCTATACCACATGGAAATGAGCGAGGAGTGCTTGGGCCCAGACAGGCATGATCTCCAAACCGGCTGCTCCCCGGACCGGACTGTTGGCTCCCACATTGCTCAACGTCCGTGATGGCTCAAGTGTAACCCTCTGCACATGAAGAATGTTGAACCGCGCCATCTTCGCACCGGCACCTGACTCGGCTTGACCGATCTCCATACCCGGCAGTTTTAACAAATGAAATCTCGCGGAGACTTCCGCACAGCAGTTTGATCAAGCTTCCCCCGCATTCACCCCGGATGCTGACGACGCTAAGTGGACAGAGATTTCGCCTCCGCCCCAGGTTCTGGGAAAATGCTTAACCGATTTATGGGCCACATCGGAGAGGCTGCCTGATTAGATCAAGGAAACAAGCGCGATGGTCTAATGGCCAGACCAGCTCGCAAGGCCCGGGGCATCCATGTATGTAAAATAGGTACGTACGAGGTTTGCGCCGCAGCCACAACCATCTACCAAAGGCCCGAAGACCTTTGAAACAGCCTGTGCTTCCCTACTTCTAAATTATCCTACTAGACTTGGTCATCGGTTTTAGAAGAAGTGCTGGTTTGGTTACTAGCTTGGCCCGTATGAGGGCTAGCTCAGCAAAGCGCATGACTCCTGCATCATGGGAAAGAACAGCGACAGAGTTTGTATACCCTAAGAAAATCTAGCCTGTGACCATATACCTCATGGTTCCTGTTCGCCTATGTTGTTAAGCCTAGGCTGCAATTGAGCCAAGTTCGAGCGTTCCTGGTCGTCCGGGTAGGCCCTGAAAACAACTTGTCTCATCAGCCTGCGAGGAGCTCGACGGCCGGTAAATAGCTCGAATTGGGCGAATCCTTGTTCGGGAAGAAGGTCTAGTCCATCCATGCTCACCCATCCTCTATGAGCCTCCCGACGCACCTGCTCGAGTAGCGGTGTGTTCAACGTCTTGTAGGCAAGTTCTACCACCACACCCCCCGTCGGGCAGTCTAACCATCGCTCCGGAAGCGTAAAGTCCGGGGCAGGACTGTCGCCGATACTATGTGTCGGTATACACGACACGATCATGGTTGGATGCCGGAAGCCTTGGGGCCATGCTTCTTCGCGAGACCGCAAAATATGGAACTTAGTGTCCTCGTTAGAACCAGGGCTCAGGAGCGGGAGGTCGCTCCGCGAGAGCAGCCTTGTGAAATGGGAGACGAGTTTCTCGGCATTTGCGACAGTGCGATTGAATATCGCAATGTTCTTGACGCCGAGCTGAAGCATGGAATAGACGGCGGCCCTTGCCATACCACCAGCACCGATAACGAGGCCGCAGGTGCTTGCTCGAACGGCGTTTGCTGGGGACAATCCCCGCCGGATGCATGCCCTGATCCCAACCCAGTCCGTGTTCTCGCCATAGAGAGCTCTAACGGGGCCGGCCCTGTTTCTATAGTTGAATAGAAGTGCGTCGTCCGGAATCGTCCCGTCGTCGTTGAGATGCCGTACGGGAATCAGGGTATTAACGGCCCCGATGGCCCTGGCATGCCGACTTAGCGAATGCGCCAGACTAATAATCTCGACTTTGAACGGGAGGCCAACAGACGCTCCTGCAAATTGCGGGTCGTTTACCAGCTCTCTTAAACTACCGATGGAGTTGGTTGAGTGGGGTTTGTAATGGTGAGGGATCCCACACGCCTCCAATGCTGAGTTGTGCATCACCGGAGACAAGCTATATCCGACATGGGCGCCAAAGACGTATAGCTTCATAGGGTCGAAAACAAAGGATGAGTAGAGAGCCTGAGTTGCCTGCAAGGCCGTGATCGAGGGCGGTGTGGCCACTACCCCAACCGTCCCTGTGCCCCAGTCCTTCAGTCCTTCGGGAATGACCGAAGTCAATATTTGGTTAAAACAGGCGGAGTTTCTCCCCATAGGACCAGTATTGTATGCGATTAATGGAAGCCGTGTTCCGCCGATCGCCTGTACCACGGCGTGTATCTGCTGCACGTCGAAGTTGTCCATCACATCCGATGCCACTCTAGTTAATCTCACCAGGTCGCAGCCCACCTTCTGGGCCTTCTGATAATACAAGGACCACGTCGAGTCAGTCCAGGGTGGTGGGTCTCCGTCCATTAACTGTAAGTTCCCGACGAGTTTCGAAGTCCCTTTCATGGAAGAAATGCACGAGAGCGTGCTATTGTCGAGTCTAAGGTCGATGGAGATGTATTCAGGGGCTAGACGAAGTCCATGACAGACGTGGGAGATGTATAACTGTGTCCATGATTCGTCCTTGGTAGCGGATTCCGGGAACACAACGTGATAGAAAATAGGGATCACGGCACTTCGCCGTACTTGACCGACTACTCTGCTTATGGCAGTGGCACGTGGCGGGCTGAGGTGGCTTGGATCGTGCGGTTGGTCGGTTTGGTGGGCCAGGGCGAGGTCATCGACGACAATCTCTATTGCGTCTGCGCCCGTCGCAAGTTCTTCTATATGTGGGCTGCTCTCAAGAAGCACCGAGAGTGGCACTGAGCAGGCGTAAGTGAAGCGACGTTCCTCCGCAGCGATGCAGGCTAGGGGGAAGGCGGATTCGACGAATGGGATTGCCCCTTTCGGGAGAATCAAGGACAAGAACTTTAGGAACTGTCTCTCAGCCCGCTTCAGCGTTAAATACGGAGCCGGAGGCCTTTGATCGAGTTCGGGTGCTTCCGGAGACGAGTGCGGCTCTACCGATTTAGCTGAGTCCTCGGATATGTTGAAGTACTCAAAATGGGTACATCTTCGGAAAACAGAGGCACTCGCATCCAGCAAATGGCGAACCTTGGAATTATCCCATGTTTTCAAATGCTCCTGGATAGCTTTCGCATCGCGGACGATATAGATAACGGGATTCGTACGGCTCAATTCCTTGAGCATCGCCTGGACAGCCCTCTCCGTCCACGAGCACACAATGATGGCATTCTTCTTGTGTCTTAGAAGGAGTTCCTGCAGAACGCTAGATTGGCGCCTGTGGTACTCGGCAGGGCCGTACTCCCTCTTGAATGCCGGGCTCGACAGGCCCGTTGCTTCGTGGAACACTTTCTCCGAGTCCACAACCTTCCGCTTCATAGCGGTGGAGGCAATAACGGCTAGTGTAGACTTTCCGGCTCCCCGAATCCCAGTGAGAACAATAGCGGTGTCATCGTCGAACGGTGGGGGCGAAGTAGAGAAACCGGACAACAATAGAGAGCTGCCAGCCGGCGGAGAGGTACCTGAGATGTCAGCAAAGGGCTATATGGAATCAACACAAGAAGGAAGCCCAAGATAAAGCTCCCGCAACTAACCTTCGGCGGGCGATGGAGCAGAGGACAGGCCTTTGCAAATCCTCTGGGAGGGTCGAGGGTTTTCGCATGGCGAAGATGATGCTCCAGGACCCGGTCCAGAATTGCCATCCCGCTCCATCGCGGTCATGGTCGCAAACGGCCGCTTCACCCCAGCAACAACCGATCCCATTGCGAGCCGTCGTCCACCGTGGTCAATCGTTCTTCGCGCGGCAATCCGCAATCGCCATCAATAGCGTCGGGAAAAGGAAATGGCGAGCGTAGCTTTGCGGTCCTGAATCGCCGCCAGAGAAAACCGCGTCCTCGCAGGTTGAGATGGTTTGGAAATGGGCATGTTGAAGCCAGCTTGGTATCGAGGGAAGGCCGATCTAACCAGAGGTAAAGGTACGGAGGTGCCGAGCTTGATGCCATAATAGTATCTAGTACTTGATTCTGTTACACTTTTACTTCTGAATTCATCCAACCCATGTCAAAAGTCCTGCTTGGATAAGTCTTTTTCCGCCTCAAGTTTAGTACCATCTATGTACCTGTGACCCATCCTTGTCCAAAGGTCCCCACTACCGCCACCCCCGCTCCCCTCACTGCGCCGGAAATTGAGGATGGTGTGGCAACTAAAGGTGTGTTTGATCAAGTCTTCACCAGATCTTACAGCAGTCCCCACGTCCCCCCGTAAGCACGAATAGATGGAAGCCTGGGTATATGAAAGTTACCGCACACCATCACAACAACATCACCGTTCCCGCTACTCCGGAGGGGATGAGGGAGCGCGGCGGGCGCCTGCACGTGTGTCAGTGGATCCCGCTTGAACCAGCGGCCGCCGGACGCAATGCCACCGAAACGCAAGGCAGTCGACGCCGAGAACCCCAATGAGGGCAGTCCGCCTGCTCAAGCTACGGCAAAGCGCCAGAGAGTTTCCAGAGCATGCGACCAGTGCCGCGCTGCCAGGGAGAAGTGTGACGGAGGCCGACCCTCATGCTTCCCTTGCGTGTCGCAGGACCGGCCTTGTACTTACGAAGTGAGCCCGAAAAAAAGAGGCGTCCAGACCGGCTACATACGGACCCTCGAGCTGGTCCTCGCTTGGGTCTTCGACAAAGTGCCCGGCTGTGAGGATACCCTTGACGCTTTCCTCAATCACGAGGCCGGACGAGGGCAGATCATGCTAGCGGGCAAGGATCCTGGCGCAGCCAACCGCCTACACAAACGATGGAGAAAAAGCAGAGTGCAAAAGGAGATAGAACGTATCCTATCGGGAGCCGACGCTTCGCAACTTCGAGCAGACAGGTGCTCGCCGTCCGATGACCCAAGTGAGACCGAGGGGGAAGCAGACAGGGCTTCGTTTTCGGCTGTCAGACCAGGAACCGCCGACGATCCATTGAGCTACTCTCCGGTATCATTAAATAACAGCTATGGTCCTATCCAAGCTGAAGGGCCCCCTTATAGGAACCAGTTGATGGATTCGGGGCTACCCACAATGCAACCAGTATCCGCCGGTTTGCTCCACGGGCCTCCCAGGACACCACCTCGTTGTGATTTTCAACTGAGGCTGCCTTCGAACCATTGGCGCTTGTTAGACATATACTTTTCGTACACCCATTGCTGGCTACCTATTCTTGAAAAGCAGGAGATATTCCAAACATCGTATCTTTACTCTCCTGACGACGCCTTAACCCTCGCCCCCGACTCACCCTCAACAGCCGCACATGCGGAGCTCTGGAGCGCCTTGGCTCTAGCCGCTTTCCAGGATGCAGCATGTTCCAGGTCCATGCCTTCGACGGCCAATCCCGATCCCTCGAGAGCCTTGTCGCCAGCCCAGATCTACGACATCGCCCGTCAACTTATTCCCACAGAAGATGGACCCTTCCAAATTCATCACACCCGAGCACTGCTCCTCCTAGGCTTAATCAGCCTTGGCCGAGAGAGTCTCAGATCAGCATGGATCCTAGTTGGGCTAGCGGTCCGCATATTCCTTGATATCGGCGTCCACAACTATTCCACCGCTGTTCGCCATCAGCAACGATTCCACTCGGTCTTCATCGCCTGTTTCTTTTTGGACACTATTCTTTCCGAGAGGCTTGGTCAACCGCCACACCTCAAGGCAGACGACATGATAAAGGCCTTGCCAATATCCGAGAATGACCTTGACGAATGGCAGCCTTGGGTAGCATGTGAGGGATTTGGCCAGACTAGCAACACGGCCCGCCAAGCTCGTAGTCCTGCCTACTGTCTGAGCACTTTCAATCAGCTATACGAGATGTTCAAGGTGGTCAGCAGAGACCTAACGGCAAGGGATGGACAAGCGCGGCCCACCGAAGCGGACTTCTGCCAGTCGAATTTACAACGTTCCATCAGTAGTCGCCCGCCGTTCGGACCCTTCGTCCTCTCTCCCGAGCTATCCTCATCCTCCATTCCGTCTCCCTACCTAATACGGATCTTCTTCCTCTGGGCTGGGGTGGTGCTCGATTCCAGGCCAGACCCAGAATCTAGTGTCCATCTTACGATGGATGCCCTTGAACAATACCAAAGTGTCTTTGGAGCGTGTGCTGCCCCACCGTTCTTCGTTTCCTGCCTATCCTCCTTAGCCCACCACCGCAGTTTCGATGCCCTTTCCCAGATGGAAAGGGCACGGCTCACCTCATTAAGGGACCGTCTTGCATCAGTATGGAGTAACAGAGACAATACTCATGATCGGGTAGTCCGCAACCACTCTCTTGATCAGGCTCCTCACACGGTCCTATACACGCAATCCCATTCACATGATACTCCCCTGCATCATGCTGGTTCACAAGTTCCCCACTCAACCCCAACACCATCAACATTTTATATCAACACCGCGATTCCAGCTCCGCCGCTTGCCTCCGCCAGTCAGGCATATCCGTCACTCGGTACACCCTATGTCTTTTCCGCAAACCCCGGACCAGAATCACTCCTTAGCCCTGCCACGACTGCGCTGACTCAGGAGACCCCTAACGACATGGATCGGCAGATGCTCACCACCATCCCCGCCGTTAGCCAGTCGCACCCCCGACCGCTAATGCCACCACGCTCTAGCTTTAACGGGCCGCCTTTAGACTACGATGCGCTGTTAGACGATCTTGCTTCTATAGACTGTGTTGATAGCGTCGATATGGATCCGCAGTTTATGGCAAACCTAGGGTTTGCCCCAGGATGTGATCTCACAGAGATTTTGTCCCACGACTTCGGGGCTTTGTAACAGGATACTAGGAGGAAAAGAGGGTCCCACATGCTTCAAGTTATCTCTATGGGTGAGAAGCCGCACCTGGCGCGGTATTTCCGGGGGCAGAGAACAGGATAGTTAATTACTGAAGGCCGGACGGCTCGGTCGGCGGATAATCCACTTGCACACAAAAAGGCCACCCTCCAAAATACACTCTTCCATCATCTTCCCGGTTCGTTGCCCACCTTGAGACTTTTACGTAACTAGATGAGGAAGGCATACCGCGCCGTCCTAGGCTATAATCGGGCGTAGTCGACCTTGTGGAGTAATACCACATATGCATGAGGCCGAGCAGGCGCCTACAGCCACACTGGTGTGAGCTAGAGATAAATCGCAAGCCTTCATACATTGCCCATGGTAACGCATATCGGGCCAGAAACTATAGCTTATTCCGGTGTCGTCCCATCACGAGTGTGTAGTGGCTAACAGCTTCCGCAATAGACATCTACCCCTGAAGTAATTCCAGATCCGTAGACAAGTTTGCTAATTGTCAAGGATACTTAAGCTCCGCTCACGCATCGTATTTATAAATGTATATCTCCGCCGGAAGAGATGGGATGTGCTCTACGCTTTTTCCCATCCCTGAAAGGCAATCCCTATGAGACCTCCTCCAAGCACTGCACACGTAACCCCCCGCTCGATCTCAGCAAGGTTCATATTCCCTCACCCCCAGGTAACAGTTATGTCGGGAGAAACGGCATTAGTGTTTAGTGACGCATCGGGAGGTAAGACTCGTCAGCATTCGCCTCTTCAGCCCTCTTCATAGGCAGATAAGATTCATCGGCGCTTGACTCTTTACCCCGTGTCTTCATTGGAAGGTAAGACTCGTCCGCGCTGGTTTGCTCCGTACGTCCTTTCATAGGCAGATATGACTCATCCGCACTTGTCTCGTCCACACGGGCTCTCATTGGGAGATAGGACTCGTCAGCGCTCGTCTCTTCCGCACGAAGCGTGTCGGTTCCGCCTAGATTTACTGTTAGTTTGTCACATCGAAACGTAATTTGCAGGCAGAAAGCTAGGAAACAAGCCCCAATACCTCGTGGAGCCCAAGCCACCGGCAACGCAGTAACGCCAGCTGCGATTAGTGAGAGAACAAGGGCAAGCTTCATCGTAGTTAAAAATATCGGTGTGTGTCCTGGGAATAGACTTCGTGTATGATTCTGGATCTGAGTGAGGTGGACGGGGTACAAAGATGGTGGACAGCACATTCATGTTATGAGGTATCGCAATATGAATGACCCGCCCCCGGCCACACACCTACGCATAGTCTTCTCCTAGGTGTTCGGGCATCGACAGGTTAAACTACCATCCCAACACCTTTGCTACCTATAGTGAAACTAAATTGTATTTGGCAGGTGCCGAAACCGTGACAGCGAGATATCGGGCCACGATCGCCAGACAAGCGGCAGGAAACCTCTCGCTAGCAAGAGCCTTGAATGCAGCCATATTCACCTTCCTAACTAGAAAGCGGTCTAGGCGGAGCCAAGGATTACCTGCAGTCAAAGGACCGCGGTGTTAGAGTGAGTGAGTGAGAGGCGACAGTGAGGCGGTGCCAAGATGAGGGGCCAGAGGCTGTCTTCGGGCAGAACTGGTAGGAGGGATCTGCGATGTCGGTCGGCCGCACATGATTCTTGGCAACCCTTGGCATCCAGAGTTCAAATCCTTCTTGTTCTTCGACCTTTAAATCCTCCCACAGGAAGCGCTGCGGGGTCTAAATGTCATGCAATAGCAGTTTTACATTCCTATTCGAGGAGGTTTGGCGGGCGCTTTCCTTGATAGGTAGGTGCTAGACTTAACGGTTCGAAAACACCATGCTCGTAACCATGAGGGGGGGGCCCAACTTGACTGACATTTCTCATAACCTCTCCGTATCAGCCCGCCTGATCTTCTCTCTCAATAAACCAAACTTCCCATCCGGTATCTAACCGTGCCTCGCAGCGGAATCTCTCGACATGGTACCGCCAAACCAAGTCGCCAAAGAGTGTCTCCTCCCTTATGCCGATCGCTCCTCTTCAGAAAGTACGAGTTTCTATAATGGCCTCAAAGTGACCAAGTCGTCCAGAACAAGCCGGAACCTATCATGGGGCAGGATCTCGCCTTGGTATCTGCACATTGCAGTTGCCACGGCGTATACAACTATCTTCATACTTGCCTTTCGTCATACTATAACACATAACTCAATCTTCGGGTTGGTGGACTGTTCGTCACTACTACTCAAAGCCCCGCGCAGGGGGCCTTGATAGCTAACGAAGGATATCATAGCTCCTGCAAAATATGTTGGCGAGCAAACGCACTTAGAAGTTTTCCCAATACAAGGACCTCCCCATGGGATCTACACGGGGAAGCCACGGCCAGAGCTTGATCAAGCATGGAAGGATTTGCTCCGCTGTAAGTCGCTTGTTTGAATATCGACATGACACTGCTTATATGGCAACTAGACAATAATATCAGGGTGTCTGAGGAATGGGTCAAACGGTTCAGACGTGAAGATGAAGCTGTGCATCTCCCTGACGGCGGTTATCTAGGGATGTTGAGTGTCTTCCATGAGCTCCATTGCATAGTACGCAAGGATAACCGCCTTTTTAATTACCTTTAGCAAACAACTCACACATAACATTAGAAACGCCTACAGCAGACGCTTTTCCCGGACCACTATTTTCCGAATGCAACCAACGAAGAAGTGAACCTCAATCTAGAGCACAACTGTAAGGCCCCGTTTCATCACAGCTAGTTCACTACTGAGAGCCCCTTGTTACCTCGCTTAGTGCACTGCCTTGAGGTTTTGAGGATGAGTGCTACATGTCGTGGAGATGTATCCATCATCACACACATGTGGACGGATGTCAACGCCCTCCCTATTGTAAACCAGAATGCACCACACCAGTGCATAGATTTCAACAAAGTAATGGACTACTCTCGCGACAATAGCGTTGATGTGTATCAAGAGAACTATATTATTCATCCCAAATTTGGTAAGTCCACCAAGCCCTATTTACTATACCTGCACGTACTCATATTTTACAGGACCATCATTTCCGCATGGGCATAGTATAAAGCCATTTAAAGAACAACACCAAAGTTGAGATTATTAATTAGAATACAAGTTGCAATACACGTAATGGTGAAATATCACATTGTACATACGTAGTAGAACACGTACGTGTAAGAATTTAGCATTATTAATAGAATATTTTGCTAGGAGGAAGGGAAGGAACGATCACGATACACCCATCTACTCGGACGCCTTCTCCGCAATTCCCTTTACGTCTTTTTCATTCTCCATCGTAACCGCCCGTTTCGAATGCTTATTTTTCGGGTCCACGTTCCGCGACATCAACGCACAGCAGATAGCCACAGCACCGAAAGCGATAGCAACTAGAAACACGAGCCGGAAACTGTGGATGTACGCTACCTTAACGGCGGTCTGGGCGGCGGCAATCACGTCGGGTGTGATACCTTGAACTTTAGCGTACGCGGCGGCCGTGTTGGCGGCCGATGCCGCCAGCAGTTCCTGAAAAGACCCAGTGAAGCCCGCGTCGTCGGCATAAGAGCGAAGGGTGCCCGGGATCTCGACGGCATAGCGGTTTGTATAAATGGAGGTGTAGATGGCGCCAGCGATGGCACCACCAATGAGGCGAGACGTACTAACAAGGCCTATTGCTACGCCACTATATGTCGCATTAGCAGTTTGCGGGTACGTCGGTGGGTACGACCTTGAGTAAGAAGCTTACATGTCGGCCTGATCGTCGAGACCTAACGAGATGGTACCAAAGGTGAGAATCGAAGTGGACGTGGAAGCGCATCCAGCAAGCATAAGAAAAGTGATTGTGCGTGCTTTGGAATCGAGATCGAGGCTGGCGAGTGCACCGACGAAGATCGTCTGCACGGTGGCAAGACTAACCAGCTGCCAACGCTCATTGTTGACCCAGGGCATAACACAAGCTCCGTATAACCCGGCTAGAGTAGTGCTGAAGTTTGTTATGTTGGCGTATAGTCCTCGCATGATGATATCGTCGGCTGGAACAAAAACAAGGGCTGATAGACGTGGCCAGATAACAAGATTAGAATAATAGAGCATCCCAGCCACGAATACAATAATTAGCACAGCTGTGAAGCTAGGAAAACAGTTAGCTAGGGAAGGCTTTCGGGGGGGCTGAGATCATACTCTCGGAACTTCTTCAAAAGACGAGGTGGAGTGATCGGATGCTTTAGTGGTGCATAGACCTCCCAGAAACCTAGAACAACAAACAGTGCCCCCCCTATTACTATAGGGGAGATAACGGCGGCGCTCTTCCAGGGATACAGGACGCCACCCTACTCAGTGTCAGTTCCAAGCGGTTAGTTATAGTCGTGAATTCTCCTTAAACTCACCCAGTTGATTCCGAGGAGAAGCAGGATACAAGCCGCACTAAACGTGAATAAGCCGACGTAGTCCATCTCAGCCAAAAGCTGTAACTTGGTTTTGCCGTCGACTTGATGCTTGGTCTCGAAGCTTGGTGGGTGGTAGAGGAAGAACATTGCAACCACCGCAACGGCTTCCCAGGCTATACACCAGTAGTAAACGGTTCGCCACCCAGTACTAAGATAGGTGATGAAAGCGTACGACATCAATGGCGAGAACATTGCGGGTAGGTTTCCCAGCTCCCAGATACCTAATTGCGTCGTCAGCCTGAGGTATCGACAAGCAAGGTTTCAAGACGCATGTAGCTGGGCAAGACCTGAAGCTCTGGAACCGGACAATGAGAACTGTGTGCACTGACCTAGGGTAATAAAACGCCGACTGTTGGGCACCATTTCCTGGATACAGGAGAAAACCATCTCTTGCATTCCACCACCAAGACCGAACAGCACGCCGCTTGCAATCATCTGGTTGATGTTGTGTCCCGTTGCCCCAACAATGGCACCAATAGTGGATATGATGGCACCAGTGATAAGGAACCACCGACGGCCAAAGATATCTGCTAGTCGCCCACTTACCGTGACTATGATAGCGGCAACGAGATTCCACCTAAAGTCGACCTTAGTTAGACGGTCTGGTAGATTTCCGCAAAGAAGGCGCTGAAAACTCACGCCACAGTAATCCAAATATAATTGCTATCCGGTCCCAGGTCCGCGTTAATGTAAGCCAGGACGGCCGGTGGCATAATCTGCGTGAATAGGTAGGCGTTGTACGCACACAGTAAGGACTGTTTGTGTTAGCAAGGTTTCGATACCATAACATCGTTACAAAACCTTACACCGATGCCTGCGTAGGCGTGCCATGTCATCTTATCGGCCCTAGGTTCAAGTTCCTCCGCATGTGCTCCATTGAAGAGGGCAGGGGACGAATTTTCATCCTCATGTTGTACATGGGGTTTGATATCGGTATCCATGGTTCCGCTGGGGTGTTTCTCCTCCACTGCCATGACTGGGAAGTACCAGGGAACAAGTGAGCTACGATCAATGGCGGCTGAAGGATGGGAGGGAGCAAACAAACGGCGAGCGTCGATCTTTTAAGTATAGATCGGCTCGGTCCAGTCGCACATGGGTCAATTATTTGAATGGTCACAGGAGAAAAATGACTGCATGAACTATTTAACCCGGTCCATGGGCTGGCACCAAGATCGATATTTGTGGGGAGGTCACTGGCCTTAATGTCAGCCATGCTCCTCCCTCTGAACCCAGGGATTTTAGCTGGATACTAGCTCTAAACAAGCTTGCGGGGCGCCACAGTGGTGAAACTAGAAAGCTGGAGGGACGCGGAGAAAATGACGCTAGCGACCCACTCGGTTGATGTTCTCCGGTGCCACCTCGACCATGCCCTGGTGTAACGAGCTTTACGGTGTTACATGAATACGATGGCGGTTCGGAAGGATCGGACCTCGACTTACCCATGCTTTCCGGGAGAAGATGTCCTTGCAAGTGACAGGGGAAGATAAATTGTTTCTATGTAGCATAATCCACCATCTCAAGTTGGACAGAGTACCTTCGAGAAAGCTGAGGAGGAACAAGCATGCCCGGCACAGCAGATATTGGTGAGGCTATGCACCACAACATCCGGTTTGACATGTTCAAGAGGTATCAAAGTGGTCCAAGGGTGAACTCATCAATCGTTATCACTATGAGATGTGTGGAGAGCGCAGGACCTCTACACGCCACATCGTCACTATACTGGCTAGGGGTAGTGACCATTCACCATTGCACGCTTACCCATATACAGAACCCCGCCTGAGTGATGCCAATCTACCAGAGTCGTGCTCCTCTCCCTTGCTTCCCTCGCAGCGCTACTGAGTCATTGTCTACTCATTTGCATAAAAATTGGCTAGATTGATTCTTTGATCCAACAAGTGGGACTTCTACCCCTTGCGGGTACGGTTAATCCGACAAAATCTATTGGCGAGACCTCGTGTTTGCTCCGCGCCACGCCGAAACTCATCTCAAGAGAAGCATCCCAGACCTGTCACAGGACGGTCGAGTTCACTTATTATCCCATGCCGGTCTCTCGTTGGCAAGCTTTCCACATAGTATCTACCTAACGCCAAGCTACTTGGTGTAAACATATACATTTGGCGCTAAGCTCCGTTGCACGAAGCACTAGCCTGGGGTGCCGCGTCAAGAGGTGCGGATGGTTCAGAGCTACAACCAAAAGAGTGAAACCGAGCATCTGGAATCACAACATCACAATTACAGAAACTTGCTCAGAAGGATGCAACTAAAATACACCATCTAACTGAGGAAAGAGAAAAGAATCTTACGATGTAGTGGGTCTCTTTGAATGAACTGACGCCGTCGTTGCCGACCTCAGCACTGCACTTGGTGGTTCCCGCTACGGAAGAGGACATGCGCCAAGTTATCAATATCGCCAAGGCCATCCAGCACCAACGTTATTCAAGATCTGCGAGTCCTCGATACTATCGGAGTAGCCTATTTGGGGGGGTTGGAGGTGAGAGATTTGTATGGACATTGTTTCCGCGGGAAAACACACTTGTAGACCGTAGTAAATATCTATATAACATTGTCGGTCGAGTCATCTTGAACATCAAAAGGAACGTAGAGCAGAGGCGGGAGTGTCATCGTGGACCGCCCCCATGTGATGCCAATACGTACCCGAAAACATAACTCCACATAGCTTTTGGTCGTTGTGTGTAAGTTAAGTGCTCGAATGTCTGCGGATGTATGATTAAACATGCCGGTGGTAGCGTGTGAGCTCTTTTCTCTGTGACGCGTTGTAGTTGTGTGTTAGTGTCGCCATCTGTCAGTGACTGGATGGATTAGAGATTCACGCTTAGAGTTGGAGTCTACTTAGTTAAAAGGGGATAAGGGAAATTCAAGGGGAGATGGCTCACCTCTTCACTAGTTTGTTAACTTCAAGCGCTCTGTAGTTTGGTTGGTGAAAGGCGTATCTCTCAAGAATAGTATTATAGTGCCTCCCAAGGTCAGGTGCAAAAACGTCAAATCTTGTCACGGGTCACACCAGAAGTCAGGCAAGATGGCCCTGTAACTACAGGGGATTACAGGGTAATTAGCTGGGAATTGCAAGTGTATCCCTTATTCAGTTAGAGACTGATTCTTGTCAGGAAGAAGAGGTCTCCCTCTTTGTCAAAGGTTACACCAGAAGTCAGGCAAAATGGCCCTGCAACTACAGGGGATCACAAAGTGATCGGCTAGGAATCGCAAGTATATCTCTTATTCAGTCAAAGACTGATTCTTGTCAGGAGGAAAAGGTCTTCCTCTCTCTACGCAGTAGCTAAGGTCTTAAAATATAGATAGGGTCTAATAGACCTTTATAACATAGTTCTAAAAAGAATAAAATAAGGAGTAGTTACTTAGCCAATATACAATTAAAGAGTTAGTAATATTCTCCCAGATAACTGTAATAATTATTTCCTTTCTTAAAGTAGCTTATCCTCAGACATAGATAAAAGAAAGTAAAAGATTGTTAAGGGTCACACCAGAAGTCAGGTGTAAAGGGTCCTGGCGCAGTTGGTCGTGATAACCTCAATTGAGTTATAGGAGCGTTGCGCGCGCGTTGCGCGCGCTGACCGCGAATAGAATGCAGACCTACGTGCTAAATAGGGCTGAGGCCCTACAACTCAGCATAGGATTAGGCTCGAATCAGGCTTATATTTAAGGGTTAGCAAGCTACTTAGATATTAAGCTCCTGCAAGAATTAGCCCTTATGCAATACAAGCTTTACTATTGTATCTTACTACTATTCTGTTACTTAATTAACCCCCCCTACGCAGTAGGCCTATAACAATTAGACTCTAACATTACAAAGCTCTTTAATAAAGTAAAGGTTTAATCTTAAAAAAGGTTTTAAGTCTCTTTATACCTTTATTAGTCTTTAAGTTCCTATAAGTTAACAAAGTAGTCTTAATAGGATTAAAAGATAAGATTTATATAATCAATAATTTATAGAATCCTAATCTTATTATTTTTAAACTTCTTAAAAGTATTGTAGAAGACTTATTTAAAGTCTAAAAGCTATTCTTCACATTATTGTA
>Ga0164242_10001713_pt1 | contig 25848 bp, 22 predicted proteins | sample OricomgcompostMG_FD_108783 | JGI IMG/M metagenome (GOLD analysis project Ga0164242, IMG submission 108783) | Miracle-Growth compost microbial communities from Emeryville, California, USA - Original compost - Miracle growth compost (MG) ...
CGCACCACCCAAATTAAACCGCTGGGTAAAGTGGCTCCGAAGACTTTTTGCGGTCGTCTTGTCGCCCTCGACCCGGGCTAGAATCGCCAGTCCGGCCAGCGACTTGTTGGCGTCGGTCGGACTCAGGAAGCCTTCGGTCTTCAGTCGAAGGTCAAGCTCGCCGGCCTCTGCCAGGGACAAGCCGGGCGCCATACGGTGAACTTCCCGCATCATCGTGCCGATGAGCACTGCGTCCTCCCGGTCGCGGATGAGCTCGAACACCCTGCTATCAATCGCTTCTATGCGAGAAGCTCCCGCCATTTCACTCATAACAAGTGAAAATTATAACACTATTTAGAGTGTTTTGCAATGATAGCTTCGGCCACGTTCGGCGGGACGTCCGCGTAATGGTCAAGCTCCATGGATGAACTGGCGCGACCCTGCGTGTTGCTGCGCAGATTGGTGGTATAGCCGAACATTTCGCCGAGAGGAACGAAGGCGGTGATTTCCTTCACGCCCGGCGTAAGATCTTCCATGGTCTCGATGCGGCCACGCTTGGAGTTCAGGTCGCCGATGACGTCGCCCATGAACTCTTCGGGAGTCACGACGACGACCTTCATGATCGGCTCCAGCAGCACCGGGCCGGCCTTCTTGACGCCCTCTTGCAGCGCCATGCTGCCGGCGATCTTGAAGGCCATTTCCGAGGAGTCGACTTCGTGGTACGAACCATCGTACAGTTCGGCCTTCAGGTCGACGACCGGGTAACCGGCGATCACGCCGTTGCTCATAGCTTCTTTGATGCCTTCCTCGACCGGCTTGATGTACTCGCTCGGCACTACGCCGCCTTTGATGGAGTTGACGAACTCGAAACCCTCGCCGGCTTCGTTCGGGCTGAGGCGCAACCAGACATCGCCGTACTGGCCGCGGCCGCCGGACTGACGAATGAATTTACCCTGTACTTCGACATCGGATTTGCGGATCGATTCGCGGTACGCTACCTGCGGCTGACCGATGTTGGCCTCGACTTTGAATTCGCGCTTCATGCGGTCCACCAGGATTTCCAGATGCAATTCGCCCATACCGCTGATGATGGTCTGGCCGGTCTCGTCGTCGACGTGCACGCGGAAGGTCGGGTCTTCTTCGGCCAAGCGCTGCAGGGCCAGGCTCATCTTTTCCTGGTCGGATTTGGTTTTCGGCTCGATAGCGATCGATACCGGCGGCTCCGGGAAGGTAATGCTCTCAAGCACGATCGGATTATTCTGGTCGCACAAAGTGTTGCCGGTGGTCGTACCCTTAAGGCCGACGATGGCGGCGATATCGCCGGCGCCAACCTCCGGTACTTCCTCGCGCTTATCGGCTTGCATGCGGACGATGCGGCCGACGCGTTCTTTCTCACCGGTCGAGCTGTTCAGGATATAGCTGCCGGATTTGAGGCTGCCGGAATAAACGCGGAAATACGCCAGCTTACCGACGAACGGGTCGGTGGCGATCTTGAAGGCCAGGCCGGCGAACGGCTGGGATTCATCGGGCTTGCGCTCGACCTCGTCGCCGGTCTTGGGGTGCGTGCCCCAAGTGCTGCCACGGTCCAGCGGGCTCGGCAACAGGTCGTTGACGGCATCAAGTACCTTCTCGACGATCACGCCACGGCCGTCACCGCCGGTAACGGCGTAGAATTTGCCGGTCAAGACGGCGCTGCGGATAGCTTGCTTGATCTCTTCTTCGCTGAGACCTTCTTCGCCGACTTCGAAGTACTTTTCGAGCATTTTCTCGTCTTCGGCGACGGCGTTCTCGATGAGCAGTGAGCGATATTTCTTAGCCTTATCCATCATATCGGCCGGGATTTCGCCTTCGACCAGCTCGTGGTCGGTGAATTCTTTGTAGGTGTAAGCCTTCATATTGACCAGATCTATAATGCCGTTGATGGACTGCTCAAAGCCGATCGGCAGATGGATCGGGAAAGCGCGCTTACTCAGGCGAGCGTGAATGGTGTCAAGCGACTTGTAAAAATCGCCGCCGGTCTGATTGATCTTGTTGATGAAGCAGAAGCGCGGCACGCCGTACTTGTCGGCCTGGCGCCAGACGGTCTCGGATTGGCTTTCGACGCCCATCTTGCCGTCAAAAACGACCACGGCGCCGTCGAGCACGCGCAAAGAGCGCTCCACCTCGACGGTGAAGTCGATGTGCCCCGGGGTATCGATGATATTGATCTGATGGTCCTTCCAGTAGCAGGTGACGGCGGCCGATACGATGGTGATGCCGCGCTCGCGTTCCTGGGCCATCCAGTCGGTAGTGGTCTCGCCTTCGTGCACGGCGCCGATCTTGTGCTTCAAGCCGGTGCGGTACAGGATACCTTCGGTCGTGGTGGTCTTGCCGGCGTCAATATGCGCGATGATACCGATGTTCCGGATGTTTTTCATTGGGGTTTTCTTAGTTGCCATATCTTACTTCCTTTATGTTTAGCTAGCACTGGTATTCACTTTGAATAGCACCGTGCCCGAGGCGAGCGTCTCACCGAGATGCTCTACTCGTAAATCGGGTTCACAGCCCTCGCGAGCAGCCCGGCCGATTTCAGCGGCTTCAAGCTGAGTCAGGTCAAGGGCGCCGGCCGGTATATCGGTCGCCAGACGGGTATCATAGGTACGCCGGATATAACCGCCGCGGCCGCGCAGAAACAGTTGGTTCGCGCCAACATGCTCATCGGTAATGGTGGTGACGGCTACGTTTTCTTTCATGCTAGCTCCGGGCGAAGTGGGCGAAGGCGCGATTGGCCTCGGCCATCTTATGGGTGTCCTCGCGCTTCTTCACGGCTGCGCCCTGGCCGTTGTAAGCGTCGACCAGCTCGGCGGCGATGCGATCCAGCATGCTCATGCCTTTGCGGGCGCGGGCGGCAGTCACGAACCACATAGTTGTCAGGTGGCGCTGGCGTTGACCCTTCACCTCGAACGGGATCTGGTAGTTGGCGCCGCCGACCCGGCGGGAGCGGGTTTCCAGCGAAGGCTGGACATTCTTCATAGCCTGCTCGAACACATCGAGCGGGTTGTCTACCTTGAGCTGCTTGGCGGCTTTTTCCATGCCACCGTAAACTAGCCGCTCGGCCAGCTGCTTCTTACCGTTCAGCATCACGCGGTTGATCAGGCGCTGGACTTGCACGCTGTTGTAGACGCGGTCGCCCGGAATATCCCGGACTAGTGATTTGGTCTTCTTACGCGGCATGCCGTGTCTCCCTTGCGGTGTCGCGCCAATGCGCGATGGTGTCTTGCATCAATGTCTCTTCAGAGACGCCGGCCGGAACCTCGTATTCGTCGGTCGGATAGCCAGCGACATAGCCGCTGCCATCGATAGGCATGCCGTCATCCATAAGGGCAACCAGGAATTTCGGAACGAAACGGCTGCGCTCAAGCCTTTGAGCGAAACGCACCGATACTTCGTTCGGGTATAACAGGTACTGTCGCCCCTCGTGGCCGCCGGGGATGATTTCTCGTATTACGCCGTCATTTTCAGTGGGCCATAGTCTTTCCTGTGCCATTATTTGCCGCCTTTCTTGGTGCCGTACTTGGAACGGCCCTGCTTGCGGTCGGTAACGCCCTGCAAGTCGAGATTGCCGCGGACGATATGATAGCGCACGCCCGGCAAGTCCTTTACGCGACCACCGCGGACGAGCACGACGGCGTGCTCCTGCAGGTTGTGCCCCTCGCCGCCGATATAGGCCCAGACTTCGTGGCCGTTAGAAAGGCGGACGCGGGCGACCTTGCGGAGGGCCGAGTTCGGTTTCTTGGGCGTTTTGGTGGTCACGCGTACGCAGACGCCGCGCTTGAACGGCGCCGGCTTCTCGTAGTTCTTGGTCTTGAGGTTATTGGTGACGCGCTGCAGCGCCGGCGACTTGCTCTTGGCCGTGGTGCGCGAGCGCGGCTTGCGTACTAACTGATTGATGGTTGGCATTCATTCTCCTTAGTTTAGAGCGATCTACCGCTGCGGGCGAGTATGCCAATCTCCCTGGCTCGGATCGCTGCTTTTACTTAAACGTATGTTAGGTTTTCCGTAGTGTAACAGATTAACGCCTCTGGCGCAACCGCTTACGCTTCGTTGACGGCTACCGGCTGGTCGCCGATGATCTGATCGGCTTCAGCCTGTAGCTGGGCTTCGGGGCTATCCTCGACCTCTTCTTCGACTTCGGAACCAGTGCCGACCGGGATCTTGCGACCCAGGATGACGTTCTCTTTCAGGCCGTAGAGCTTATCGACCTTGCCCGAGGTAGCGGCACCGATCAAGACACGGGTGGTGTCCTGGAAGGACGCGGCGCTCAGGAACGAGTCGGTACTCAGGGAGGCCTTGGTGATGCCGAGCAGCAGCTGGTTGTACTTGGCGGGCTGCTTGCCTGCGGCTACCAGCGCTTCGTTGGCTTCGACGACCGCCAGCTTGCTGACGATGTCGCCGGTGACGAACTCGCTGTCGCCGGCCTCTTCGATCTGAACCCGACTGAACATCTGGCGGACGATGATTTCCAGGTGCTTATCGGCCACGTTTTGGCCTTGGGCGGCGAAAATCTTCAGGATTTCGTTCATGACGTAACGCTGCGTGGCTTCGACACCTTGCAAGCGCATCAGGTCATGCAGGTTGATCGAGCCGTTGGTCAGGCGCTGGCCGCTCAGGACCTTGTCGCCGTCCTGGACGGTCAGCTGCTTGAAGCCGGGGATTTCGTAGCGGACGACGCTTTGGCTGGTCGGCGTAATGACGACCGCTTTGTTGGTCACCTGAGCCTTACCGGCCATCGGCGCGGTCAGCGGTTCGGAAGCGTCTTCCAGCGCAGCCACCACGTCGCCGGCAGCCACGTCGCTGCCGCTGGCGATAGTAGCCTTGCGCTCGCCCAAGTTCAGGGTGACTTTCTCCTTGTCGTCGGCGGTCACCTGGACGATGTAATGGTCGCCCTCTTCCCAGGTATTGACGGTGCCGGCGATTTCCGTCAGGTAGGCTTGACCCTTCGGCGTGCGAACTTCGAAAAGCTCCTCCACGCGGGACAGGCCCTGAGCGGCATCATCGGCCACGGCGCTGCCGGAACGGTGCTTACTGTCGAGGCTCAACTGCGTACCAAGCTCGCCGATACTCTGAGCGGCGATGACGCCGATCGGGTGGTGATCGGCGACCAGTTCACCGGTAGCCGGATCAAGTCCGTATGATTTCTGTGAAACGCCACGGACACTGGTGCAACTTAACGCGGACATGATCTTGACGCCGTCGACGCTTTCGTCGGCTTCGATCGCTGCGGCGATTTCCGGCGTGATCAGTTGCCCCTTCTTCAGGTGGCCCTTCACGGCGGCGGCGGCGAAACGGCCGACCAGCCGCGAGGCGTAATCGGTGCCGATTTCATCGGCGTCGGCTCGCAGCATGGCGAAGCCGGGGTCACTGGTGTCGTCCTCGATGGTGAAGACGTCTTGCGACACATCGACCAGACGGCGGGTCAGGTAACCGGCGTCAGCGGTCTTGAGGGCAATATCAATCAAGGCCTTGCGGGTACCGCGGGTACCGGTGAAATATTCCAGCGGGCTGAGGCCGGCCAGGTAGCTGGATTTGACAGGCAGTTCAATGACGTTGCCGGCGGCGTCCTGCTGCACGCCGAGCATACCGACGGTATTCTTCAGCTGACCGACGCTACCACGGGCACCGGAGTTGATGGCGGTAGCCATGGCGGAGTCCTGGCCGACCATTTGCTGGGTCAGCAGGTCTTGCGCGCGGGTCTCGATGCTGGTCCAGTTCTCAACCGTCAAACGGTGGCGCTCTTCATCAGTGATGAAGCCTTCTTCGTACTGGTCGGAAATAGCGGCCGAACGCTGCTCGCCCTCTTCCAGCAGCTTGCCCATGCCTTCGATCGGCTCGAAGTCGCCCATGCCCATGGAAAGACCGGAGCGGGTAGCATAGTGGAAACCGAGATCTTTCAGATCGTCGGCGATCTCAGCGGTTTTTTCTTGGCCGTAGCGGGCATAGACCCGGGCCATCACCTGTTGCAGCCGCTTCTTGGTCATAGTCTCGTCTTGTAGCGGGAAATCTTCGGGGAAAATCTCGTTGAACAGCAGCCGCCCGAGTGTCGTCTCGTGAACGGCGCCGCGGAACGGCGCGCGGATGCGTGTCTGCAAGCGGATTTCACCGTCGTCAAGCGCCATGACGGCCTCGTCGAGATTGGAGAAATCGACCGGCTTTTCGTCGGCGATCTGCGGTGGCAGATAGGTCAGATAGTAACAGCCGAGCACGATATCTTGTTCGATGTGCAAGATCGGCGAACCGTCGGCCGGCTTCAGCAGATTGCGATTGGCGGCCATGATATCGCGGGCCTCGCGCTGCGATTTGGCGCTCAGCGGCAGGTGGACGGCCATCTGGTCGCCGTCGAAGTCGGCGTTGAAGCCCTTACAAACCAGCGGGTGCAGCTGGATGGCGCGGCCTTCGATGAGTACCGGCTGGAAAGCCTGGATACTCAAGCGGTGCAGCGACGGCGCGCGGTTCAAAAGCACGTATTTGCCCTTGATGACTTCGTCCAGGGCATCCCAAACGGCCGTTTCGCCCATTTCGATCAGACGCGAGGCGCTGCGGATGTTGTGCGCTTGCTCGCGTTCAATCAGTTCGCCGATGACGAACGGCTTGAAGAGTTCGAGTGCCATCATCTTCGGTAGACCGCATTGGTAAATCTTCAGTTCCGGGCCGGCCACGATCACGCTGCGGCCGGAATAGTCGACGCGCTTGCCGAGCAGGTTCTGGCGGAAGCGGCCCTGCTTGCCCTTCAGCATGTCGCTCAAGGACTTCAGGCGGCGGCGCTGGCCGGTAGCGGCCACGGCGCGGCCGGAACGGGCGCTGTTGTTGTCGATCAAGGCGTCGACGGCTTCTTGTAACATACGTTGCTCGTTCCTTCGGATGACTTCCGGCGCGTTCAAGTCCATCAATTTCTTGAGGCGGTTGTTGCGGTTGATGACGCGGCGATAGAGGTCGTTCAGGTCGCTGGTGGCGAACCGGCCGCCGGTCAGCTGGACCATCGGGCGCAGGTCGGGAGGGATTACCGGCAGGACGCTGACGCACATGCTCGAGGGCTTGATGCCGGCCCGATCCATGCTTTCCAGCAGGCGCAGGCGCTTCATCAGCTTCTTCTTGCGTTGACCCTTGGCCTCTTCGGCTTCTTTGCTCAGCTCTTCGATCAACTGCTTCAGGTCGATCTCTTCGAGCAGTTCTTTGAGAGCCGCGCCGCCCATACCGACCTCGATGAGGTCGCTCAGATCGTCCGGCAAGTTGCGGTAATCGGTCTCGTTGATGAGGTTGAAGCGTTCCAGGCCGGTCAGCTGATCGCGGTAAGTCTCGAAATCTTTGGTGAGCTGTTCGGCTTCTTTGGTTTGCGCCTCGGCCAGCGCCTTGACGTTGGCGTTTTCGTTCTCGGCCTCTTTCTCGTAGCGTAAGCGGATAGCTTCTTTGGCGGCGGCCAATTCGGCTTCTTTGTCGGCCAACAGCTGATCACGCTTTTCGGTATTAACCGATTTGATGATGTAGCCGGCGAAATACGCTACGCGCTCCAAGTTTTTGACGGTCATACCGAGCAAAAGCCCCATGGCGCTCGGCGTGCCGCGTAGGAACCAGATGTGCGAGACCGGCACGGCCAGTTTGATGTGGCCCATGCGCTCGCGGCGGACGATGCTGCGGGTTACCAGCTCGCCGTTCTTGTCGACGGCGGCTTCGCGGCTGCGCACACCTTTATATTTGGCGTCGTGCGGGTTGATGTCCTTGACCGGCCCGAAAATGCGTTCGCAGAACAAACCGTCACGTTCCGGTTTCTGAGTACGGTAGTTGATGGTTTCCGGCTTGGTGACCTCGCCGTAGCTCCAATCCAAAATGTCGGCGGGGCTGGCGATGGCCAGACGCACGGCGTCAAAATCGGCGATGTCGGTGCCGTCGTTGCTGTAACGTTGCGAGCTCATGCTTAGGCCTCCTTTTCTTCGTTAGATTCAGTAGTGTCGTCGGTTGCGGCGTCGTCGGCGCTGATGAGCGCCATGTCGTCGCCGTCGTCGTTATCGTCATCCGGTGGAGCCGCCTCGTCGCCGACGGGTGCCGACTCAAATTCATCGACGTTACTTTCTTCGGTCACGTCAATATCGGAAACGGCTGCCTGCGGCACGTCGACATCGGCCGGATGCGTAGCCTCGTCGTGGATGTTGCTGGCCAGGACGTTTTCGGCGTCAACCACTTGGTCGGAATGCACCAGGTCGACCTTCAGGCCCAAGCCCTGCAGCTCTTTAACGAGCACGTTGAAGCTTTCCGGCACCTTCGGGCCGACGATCGGCGTCTTCTTAATGATCGACTCGTAGGCTTTGGAACGGCCGTAGACGTCGTCGGACTTAATAGTCAGCATTTCTTGCAGCGTGCTGGCGGCGCCGTAAGCCTCCAGTGCCCAGACCTCCATTTCCCCGAAGCGCTGGCCGCCGTTCTGGGCCTTACCGCCGAGTGGCTGCTGGGTAACCATGGTGTACGGACCGGTCGAGCGGGCGTGGATCTTATCGGCCACCATGTGGTTGAGCTTAATCATGTACATGCTGCCGACGGTGGTGCGTTCGGCAAAGGCTTCGCCGGTGCGGCCGTCGTAGAGCACTTGCTTGCCGTCTTCGGGCAGGCCGGCTTCTTTGAGTAGGTCTTGGATCTTAGCGACCGGCACGCCGTTGAACGACGGACTGGCAACCTTCATGCCAAGCGCCCGGGCGGCCATGCCGAGGTGTGTTTCGAACAGCTGGCCGATGTTCATGCGTGATGGCACGCCGAGCGGGTTCAGAATGATGTCCACGGGAGTACCGTCGGCCATGAACGGCATGTCTTCGACCGGCAGGATGCGGGCGATGACGCCCTTGTTACCGTGCCGGCCGCCGAGCTTGTCGCCGACGGCGATCTTGCGCATCTGGGCCACGAAGACCTGGATTTGCTTGATGACGCCGGCTTTCAGTTCGTGACCGTTCTCGCGCGAAAAGACTTTCACGCCGACCACTTTGCCGTGCTTGCCGTTGCTCATACGCTGCGAAGTATCGCGGACTTCCTTGGCCTTTTCACCGAAGATGGCACGCAGCAGGCGCTCTTCGGAGCTTAATTCTTGCTCGCCCTTCGGAGTAATCTTACCGACCAGGATGTCGCCCGGATGAACCTCGGCGCCGATGCGGACGATACCGTCCTCATCAAGATGGCGCAGCGTTTCCTCGGAAACGTTCGGGATGTCAGAGGTGATGACCTCGGGGCCAAGCTTGGTTTCACGGACTTCGATCATGAAATCAACGATGTGAACGGAGGTCAGCGTATCGTCCTCGACCAGCTTGCGGCTGATGATGATGGCGTCCTCGAAGTTGTAGCCGGCCCACGGCATAAAGGCCACGATCAAATCTTTGCCAAGCGCCAGCTCGCCGTTTTGGATGGACATGCCTTCGATCAGCACGTCGCCGGCCTTCACTTTGTCGCCGGTAGCAACGACGACCTTCTGGTTCACCGAGGTGCCTTCGTTGCTGCGCACGAAGCGCTGCGGTTCGTAAGTAACCGAGCCGCTCTTATATTTAACGGTGACCTGCTGGGCGGTGGCTTTGGTGACCTCGCCGGCGCCTTCGGCCAACACGACCTGGCCGGTGTTGCTGGCGGCCGCGCCTTCCAAGCCGGTACCCACGATCGGACTCTGCGGCTGGATCAGCGGTACCGCCTGGCGCTGCTGGTTACTACCCATCAGCGAGCGGTACACGTAGTTTTTCTCAATGAACGGGATCAGACCGGCCGAGGAGCCGATGATTTGATTGCGTGAAGCGTCGATGTGCGTCACGTCGTCGGCGTCAACCTCGCCGGAATTGAGGTGCGAACGGGCGCTGACGCGATCGTCGACGAAATAACCCTCTTCATCGACTTCGGTACCGCCGCCGGCGATGATGGCGTTGCCTTCTTCGTAGGCGTCCAGATAAACCACCTCGTTGCTCAGGCGGGCTTTGACCGGCCAGGTGGCCCGAGTAGTCACTTTGGCCAGCTTGGCGGCCGCGGCGGCCGTTACTTTAGCGCCGGCTTTGACGATGACTGTGCCCTTTTCATTAGTCAGGTCTTCGCGGGCGATATGTCCGACGATATCTTTCGGCGTGGCGGCGTTAATGACTTTGCGATACGGCGTCTCGATGAAGCCGTATTCGTTGACACGGGCGTAGTTAGCCAAGTTAAGCACCAGACCGATGTTGGCGCCTTCCGGCGTTTCGACGGCGCAGATGCGGCCGTAGTGAGTGGCGTGGGCGTCACGGACTTCAAAGCCGGCGCGTTCGCGGGATAGACCGCCGGGGCCCATCGAGCTCAGGCGCCGCTTGTGCGCCAGCTCGCTCAAGGGATTAATTTGGTCCATGAACTGGCTGAGCTGCGAACTGGCGAAGAACTCGCGGACGGCGGCGACGACCGGCCGAGCGTTAATCAGCTGGCCCGGCTGCACGGTCTCGATCTCGCTCATCGACATGCGGTCTTTGGTGTTACGCTCCATGCGTAAGAGCCCGATGCGGAACTGGCGCTGCACCAGCTCGCCGACCAATTTGACGCGGCGATTGGCTAGACTGTCGATGTCGTCGGCCGGCTCCTGCGTATTATTAAGACGAATCACTTCGGCGACGATGGCCTCGATGTCTTCCAGGCGCATCACGCGGTTCTTCATAGTGTTCGGCACGTCCAGGTCGAGCCGCTTGTTGATCTTGTAGCGGCCGACACGCGAAAAGTCGAAGCGCTTGTAGTTATAGAACATGTTCTCGATCAGTGATTTGGCGTTGTCGACGGTCGCCAGGTCACCCGGCCGCAGACGGCGATACACTTCGATCAGCGCGTCGTTCTGGCCGCGGGTCGGATCTTTTTCGAGCGTGGCGTCCAGATAGCTGACGGAACCGCTATCAACATGCTTGAAAGCTTCGCGCATGCGGCTTTCGGTAACGCCGAGCGCACGCAACAGGGTAGTGACGGCGATCTTGCGCTTACGATCGATCTTGACGTACAGCGCGCCGTTGGCGGCGGTTTCGAACTCCAGCCAGGCGCCGCGGCCGGGGATAACTTTGGCGCCGTACAAGTTGCTCGTGCCGTGCGCTTCGGAGGTAAAGAAGACGCCGGCCGACCGGATCAGCTGCGATACGACGACGCGCTCCGCGCCGTTGATCACGAACGTGCCGCGCGAGGTCATCCAGGGATAGTCGCCGAGGTAGATTTCTTGCTCCTTGACTTCGCCGGTCACCTTGTTGGTCAGCTCTACCTTGGCCATCAGCGGCGCTTCGTAACTAACGTTGTTCTCGCGCGCCTCGGCCTCGGTCAGCTTGGGCTTGCCAAAGTGATAATCCTTAAAACTTAATGATAATTTGGTACCGGTGTAATCGTCGATCGGGCTGATTTCGGCCAATAACTCGCCGAGCCCTTCTTCGACGAACCACTGGAACGAACGGTTCTGGTGGTCGACCAAACTTGGTAAATCAAGCGCGTCATCGGTGTTAGTAAAGTAAACGCGCCCTGCTTTGGTGGTGCTTGCCTTCGCCATATAGTATGCTATCTCCCCTGTTTAATTGCTACTTATGCTGCGCTGACCCCATCCGCAATCACTCAAAATTAAAAATTGCCCATGGTCGCTAGCGTGATGGTTTGTTTGATAAAAATCGTGTCTGTTATATTTTGATTCGGCCGAAGATCCTAAGAAGGGCGTTTTTGGCTTATTTTTGGCAATAGGCGACCCGACTTACACTACTTCTTATCTAGACAGTTTGAAGCAAAATGGCGGCCGTGTCAAGAGCTGGCCCGGCCCACCAGCACCGTCGGGCCGCCAAAACCGATCGCCGTAGGCTGCGGCTCGGTATCGTTGATTAGCTCATCAAGCTGGCCCGCCATTTCGGCGGCCTTATCCTTGCCGGGCGCCCACATCACCGTGACGTGCGGATAGTAAGCGGCCCTGTGCTCGGTATCAAACGGTATGTCAAAATGCTCGCACAGCCGGCGCACATCTTTCAATAGGCTGCCGCGACCCTCCCAATTAAGATCGAGCATAACGGCGGTGGTATCCATGGTCTTGGCGCCGGTTACCTGCGCATACCTTCTGTCGGGAAGTTCATCAACCACCTGCCGGCATTCGCTGGCAATCATGTTCACCGGCACCCCTTGGCGACGCGCCATAATCTGCCCTATCAACGCCCTTTGGGCGATCGTCACATGAGGCACGACCGGAAAATCAGCTTCCTCCCGCATACTCAGCAGCAGCGATTGCGCTTTTTCACTCTCAAAGAAGCCGGCCCGGGTGCCCGAGTATATGACCGGCCGCTGCACGGTAAAACGCGCCGGGAAGCGGGTGCGGAGCGGCTCCTGTTCGTCTTCGGGCCCGCGGGCGGCATCGGCCAACGACGTTTCGGCCGTATCGAATTCGCGCCCGGGCTCAGATTCGGGAATTTGCGTGTCAGCCGTCTCGCCGGGCGATTCTGGTTCGGTAGATCTGCCGACCATCGCTCCAGCCATGCGGATCAGTCGCCTTAGGCTCGTACCGCCGGCCGGCGGCGTTTGTTCCGGACCTTGCTCATTGGACATAATTTGCGTATTATACCAATTTTCTTATAATTTTACAAGCTCGGCACTCTTCTCGGGGCCGGTTACCAGGCCCGGTTTAGTTATGTGGCGCCGGGGCTACTCGACGGTTGAAAGCGGATGCGCGTAAAGCTGGGCGATTTCACCGAGCCGGGCCACCTCGAAGGTGTCGTGGCGGTCGCCGGTGGTCAGGCGCGCCGGTTCGCCGACCGGTTCCAGGAGCGTCGACAAGCCGGTCGGCGGGTTGGGATGGCCTTCAATAATCGTGGCCAGTGCCGCGCCTCCGGCCTGCACGAGCAGCTGGCGGGCCACTTCCCGGTGCGTTTCCGGTGTTTCGCCGCGCCGCAGCCAGTAGTCCACGTCGTCGCCGGAGAACTCACCGGTCTCCGGGTGAACCAGCAACTGATTACGGATAATGGTGGCCAGCCCGATGGCTGTTTCGCCGCGCCGCACGAGACTGGCCTCGACCGGTACGTCGGGCGCCTGCCGGTATAAGGCGATACGCCGGATATTTTCAGCACCCGTCACTACGGACTGGTAGCGTTCAACCGTACCGGGCTGCACGATTTCCAGCCAGCTCCGCTCTTTGTCGATCACCGGTTTCAGATGCCGCGCCTGCGAGAGCGAACGCTGGCCATGCTCACTGAACGGTTCAAGTTTTATCATCAACGCCTACTATATAAAATAAACGCGAAAAAGGCAATCTTAGGTTCTAAGATACGATCCTGAGGCGCTTAGGACAACTTCGGCGGACTCTGGATAACGGCGTCGACCAGGCCGTATTTCTTGGCTTCAGAAGCGGTCAGCCATTTGTCGCGTTCCATATCCTCGTGAATCTTCTTGGCGGTCTGGCCGGTATTCTTGGCCATAATTTCCTCGAGTAGTTTCTTGATGCGCAAAGATTCGCGCAGATCGATTTCCTGATCGGTGACCTTGCCGCGGGTACCGGACGAAGGTTGGTGGATCATCACCGTGGCGTTCGGCAACGCGTAGCGCTTGCCTTTGGTGCCGCTGCTTAGCAGAAAAGCGGCGGCCGAGGCCTGCACGCCGATACCGACGGTTTGGATGTCGTTCGTGACGTACTGCATAGTGTCGTAGATGGCCAGCGCGTCATAGACGCTGCCACCCGGGCTGTTGATATAAAAGAAAATGTCTTTCTTAGGGTCTTCGGCTTGCAAAAAAAGCAGCTGGGCGACGATCAGGTTGGCGGTGGCCTCGTTGACATCGCTGCCCAGGAAGATAATACGGTCTTTCAATAACCGCGAGTAAATGTCATAGGCCCGCTCGTAGCGGCCTTCGTTTTCGATGACGGTCGGGATCAAAACTTGTGCTTTCGGTTGATTCATATCATCTATTTTATACGCCGGGTTGGCACTCGTCAAGCGAGAGTGCTAATTACGCTCCGCGGCTGACAAAATCGGATAAAAGAAATACTCCACGTCGCCGGAAACGCCTGTGATCATCTCGTCGGCAGCGGCCTGACGGAGGCCGCCGTAGCCTCCGACCCCATAGTTACCGAGAGCGATGTCCGCGAGTCCGCGCAGCGCGTCTTCGCTGAGATCAGCTTCAATGAGAGACGGGGTATCCGCTCGCTCGATCGCCAGCAGCCGCTCGTACGTCACAGCCGGCGCGCCGTTCAGCCGCGCGGCGCTCAGGGCCCGATAACAGGCCTGCCGGTCGCTCTTATCATGAAGCAAAATATTCACTTCACCGGATTCGCCGCCACTCAAACCATACATATAAGATATTATGAAATCACATTTATTAACTTATGTCAAAACCTTTACGTCGACGCGTAAGTACGGAGCTTATCGATGGTCTTTTCGGTCATCAGACGGGAATGGATGTCGCGGCGGTTTTCCGGCTTGTCGAGCTCGGCTTGCATCGCCGGATCCTGGTATTGGCCCTTCAGCAGCTGAATGCGGATCTCCAGCTCTTCGGGTGTTACGTCGATGCCTTCTTTATCGGCGATCTCTCCGAGCAGCAATCCGATTTTAACGCGTAGCGTGGCCGCCTCGCGCTTTTGTTCGCGGTGCTCGGCCTCGGTGAGGCCCTCTTGCTGCAAATGTTCCTGCCAGGTCTGGCCGCGGTAGACGAGGTTGCGCTTTTCCTCTTCCTCCATGCGGTCGATTTCGCTGTCGATCAGGCTGTCGGGAATGGCGACTTCGCTTTTTTCGGCGATCTTTTCGAGCAGTTCGTTGTCATACAAGGTCTGGGCTTCGCGTTCGCGTTCGGCGGTAAGCTGCTTCTTGATGTCAGCCTTCAGTTCGGCAACCGTTTTAAACGGGCCGACGGTGGCGGCGAACTTGTCGTCGAGCTTCGGCTTGACCAGTTCGTTCACCATAAGAACCGTAACGGTAAACGCGACTTTGCGGCCCTGCAAATCCTTCGCACCATAATCTTTCGGGAAGGTCAGTTGGAAAGTCTTCTTGCGGCCCGGCTCTACGCCGACCACGGCGTCTTCAAACCCCGGAATGAAGCTGCCGGAACCGAGCGTCAGCGGATATTCGCTGCCGTCCGCGCCCTGGATAGCCTTCTCGGTCTCCGCGTCGACGCCCTTGAAGTTGATGATAACTTCGTCGCCGGCCCGCGCCGCCCGCTGGACCGCTTGCTTGGTGGCCGCCCGGGCCAGCAGGTTATCGAGGATCTGCTCGACGTCTTTGGCGCCGACCGCAACCGGTTTTTTGGCCAGCTTGACCTTTTTATAATCGCCCAGCTTGGTTTCGCCGACGGCGTCGACCTCGGCGGTGAATTCCAGCGTGCTGAACGGCACGAATTTACTGATGGTGATCTGCGGCTGGGCGGCGGGACGCAACTTTTGCTGTTGCACGGCGTCGACATACAGCTGATTGACAGCCTGTTCTAAAAACTCCGATTGGAGCTGGGTCGGGTCGAGCTGTTTCTCGACCAGATTGGCCGGCGCTTTGCCTTCGCGGAAACCTTGGACCTTGACATGCTCGGCCAAATGTTCCAGTACGGCCTGCTTGATACGTTCTAGCTCGGCCGGCTCGGCGGCAATCGTCAGCTTGGCGACGGTGGGTTTGGGATGGGATTGAGTAACGTGCATAGGGAGCTAGTGTAACAGGTTACGCCCGCGATGTCACCCCGGCCGCCGCACGGCGGCCGGCAATCCGCGCCCTAGCGCAAAAATGGCACGATCACGACGATGGCGGCGGCGAACCAGGCGACTTCCACGACGGCGCCGATCGGTCTTTCGAACCATTGAATATTGCCGGCGAATTTGGCGTAGGCGCTCCGTTTCCAATGCTCTCCCCGACGAGTCTTCAAATAACGGTTGATCGACAGCAAATCGGGCGAAGTCGCCAAAAAAGCGCAAACCGACGCCAACAACCAATGTTCGGGATGAAAGACGGCCAAGACGGCCACCAACAGCACGCAAAGACAAAATTCCAGGATCAGATAATTCCGAAAGTTATTCCTGCGCAAGTTAACCTGCGGCGGTAAGGCGCTGCCGAAATGCGGGATGGCGTCGCAGACGAAGTGCGACGCCAGCGCGGCCGGCAGCGCGATCAGCGGCTCGCCGGTCACCAGGCCGATGACCGTGCCGGTCAGGGCATGATTGGTCGCGGTCATTTGGTACGAGTCTCCAGGAGAATTTTAGCGACGGCCGGCGCACCCAGCGCCTGTTCTTCACCGGTCGCCAGGTTTTTCAGCTTGTACGTGTTGGTCTTGATTTCGTCCTCGCCGATGATCAGGGCGTAAGCGATCTGCTTTTTATCCGCCGCTTTGAGCTGGTCGCCCAGCTTGCGGCCGGTCAGATCGACAGCCAGATTGACACCCTTCGCGCGCAACTCACTGATCGGTTTTTGGGCGGCGGCCTGGATGTCGCCGATAAGCACCACGTAGGCGTCGGTTTCAGGCTTCAGCGCCGGCATCAGGTGGTGCAGTTCCAGGAAGTTGGCCAGCGTGACGTCGCCCCAGCCGAAACCGACCGTCGGCACGGGCTGCACGCCGAACAGTCCGACCAGGCCGTCGTAGCGACCGCCGCCGAGCATCGCCCGGTTGTTTTCCGGGTGCATGTCAAAGACCTCGAACACCAGATCGGTGTAATAATCAAAGCCGCGCATCAGCGTGATATCGAAGCGAGCGTTCTTTATGTCGACCTTACTTAACATGTTAAGCATCTCTTTTATCTCTGTTACGGAAGGATGTTTCGACAGTTCGGATGGTAATTTCGCGATATCTTTCACGGCCAGCAGCGACAACAGTTTTTCGGTGATTCCCGCCTCGCGATGCTTGGCGCTCAGCGCCTCGTCCACCGCCGCGATGAACTTGCTGCGATCCATCTTAGCCACCCGATCGATCAACTTGGCGACATCGTGGCTCTCCTGCTCGTTCAGACCGAGGTACTCGCCGAGCGCGTAATCCATCAATTTGCGACTGTTAAGCCGGATCTCATACATCTCGTGGCTGGCCCCGAAAGCCTTGAACATCGCGTCCACAAGAGTGATAACTTCGTACTCCGCGCCGCTGTCGGCCACGCCGAAAATGTCGACGTTCAGCTGCCAGTGCTCGCGCAGCCGGCCGCGCTGCGGACGCTCGTAGCGCCAGAGGTTCGGGATGCTGTACCAACGTAGTGGGTAGGCCAGCTCCTGGCGCTGGGCGGCCACCATGCGGCTGACCGTCGGCGTCATTTCGGGCCGGATGACCACTTTGCGGCCGCCGCGGTCTTCGAACACGTAGGTTTGCTCATCGACGATCTCTTGCCCCGTCTTGGCCAGATAGATCTCCAGCGGCTCCAAGATCGGCGCGTCGTACTCTTCGTAGCCGAAACGCTCGGCGACTTCCCGCCATTTGGAAAACATGTACTTTTGCAAGCGTTTGTCCGGCGGGTAAAAGTCCCGCGCGCCTTTGTATGGTTGTTTCGCGAGTGCCATATTTGTCTCCATTATACATCTATCTTATTGAGTAAGCCGCCGTAATTATAGGGTGTATATCCATCGCCGATGAAGATGGGATAGGCTGGTGTTTCGACGCCCATATGCCGCGCCAGCGTGGCGTCAATGGGCTTAAAAGCCTGCAGTCGTTTGGATGGTAACTTAAATCTGTCACGGTCTTCCAGGGTCATCCGGTACACGAATCGATAACGTTCTACGGCACCTTTGGGAGGCCACTCCGCCAACCCGGCTAAAGCCACGATTTGCGACCGCCACCAATTAGCATCCCGCAGCGGACTATCCAGACTGATCTCGATCGACAGACAATTGGGAGCGTATTTATTGAGGCAATCGTAATCGGCCACGACGACCCGCCGGATATCCAGCCAGGCAGCCACGTCATACACCCGGTTTTTTGCCTGATCGCCAACGAAGCCGCAATCATTATCCGGGCAGTGCGTATTATGGAAGTCGAGGACCACATCATAATGACGCGCCAGGGCCACTATCTCAGTAGCCCGCCTGGTTTCGTAATCCCGGCTTGAGCGATCGCCTGGAAAACTACGGTTCAAGTCGCGCTTAACAAAACGGCTGCCCACCGCAATAGCTAGTTCGTTGGCGTACACCGTCGTGATGCCCGTGATCGGACGGCGCCGGAAAGATTCCACGACCTCCAGGCCCAATGGTTCATTGCCGTGCATGCCGCCGATAACTAAAACTCTCATGCCGACACCTCCGGTTGATCAACTTTTATGAAACTGCGGTAATCTGGCACCCCGTTAGCGGGCGTGACGCCGAAATTACTCCGGGCGGCGGCCACCATCTGTGGCGTTATGGTCCGATAGGCTAAGGTTGAGCCTCCCAACCGCCTCAAAAAGCCTTCGCAGAGCGGTTTAAAGTTTCGCAAGTTGCCCGTGGCCTGAACCTGCTTATCGGCGAAGACCTCGTCAAGCCAAACTATCGGCTCATCGCCTAAACTATCCTCCAGCCAATACTTCATTTCGGGCACGTCACTATATTTTTCTTCGCCGATCCGCGCTGGCGTAGCCCGCCAAGCCATGGCGAAGAGGTTTAACCCCTGTCCGTTACCTTCCACGAACCAGTTCACCGGTCGGAGCGTAGCCAATCGGTCGAAGCGGTCCCGTAGATCTTCGGACTCATAGGCCGGCCGTACAGTACATGCTTCGCAGGTTTGGCAGTAGCGACCAACGGCCAGCCGTGACATCCCGCCGACGCACCGTTGCTTGACGTCAACGCACTTGCTTACCTCGCGCCAGGGCCAGCCAGCGAAAGCCCGCTGATAAGCGGGCACCAGCAGGCCGTAAAGAGGCCTAACTTGCTCTCCGCTGTAAAAAGCATATTTATTCATAGAATTACCTTTCATCTAATCACTGGTTAATTGAGCGAATTAAAAACGCCGGGGCGAGCCCGGCGTAATATTTCTAAATAAAGAGAATACTAACCGAGTCGCTCCGGCGATATATGCAGACGATGGTTAATATATGAATTACACATAGTAAACAAATTATACTGTCTGATTGAATTTTTGCAAATAGCCTGCATTGAACTGGTGGGGATGAAAGGACTTGAACCTTCACGCCGCTAGGGCACTAGTTCCTAAAACTAGCGTGTCTACCAATTCCACCACATCCCCGTGTCGTCACTATTATAGGCCAGAGGCCCATGCTCACCAACCGACGAATAAGCATAAAATGTTTAGGATACTCGCCAATCCTGATAATGAGCTGGCCAGTCTGACGTTTGTGCTACTATTTAAGCAATAACGTAATCCGAAGGTAACATCATGGCAGCGGAACAGGCTCCTCCCACGAATCCCAACGTAACTGCCGGAGCGTCCGCCGCGGGGCCAACAGTGCTGCCGCTGCCGCCCGAGTGGCCGGGCGCGTTCGCGGCTTATAAATACTCGAAGCAAGCCGTAAAGCTCAACGCCAACGCCGTCGTCGGCTGGCTCGTGGTAAGCGTGCTGGTATCCGGCACCATTAACGCGCTGGGGAACCTGCATAGCATTAACAGCCCCGTGAAAGGACTGCTGACGGTCGCCAGCTACCTGATTGCACCGCTGTTCTCGGCCATTATCACCAAAGCGCTGATCGCCGGCGTTAGGCGCCAGCCGGTCGGTTTCGGGCAAGCGCTTTCCCTGGGTTCACCGTATTGGTTTTACGCAGTCGTGCTCAGCATATTGGTCGGCGTCGTCGAGGGCGTCAGCCTCTTGCTGTTGATCATTCCCTTCTTTTTCGTGTGGCCGCGACTGTCTTTGGCGATGTATTTCTTGGTCGACAAAAATCTGGATCCCGCCAAGGCTTTCCAGGCCAGCTGGGAGGCTACCAAAGGCAAAGTGGGCAGCATTTACGGCATTTTGGGCGCCGAAATCGCCATGGGCCTGCTGATCATAACAATCATCGGCATCCCTTTCGCCTTTTACTTTCTGATCATGTATAGCGCGGCCCACGCCGTACTGTACGAAATAATAATCAGCTCACCTGTCAGCGGCGCCGCCGCGCCGCCGGTAGAAGCTTAAGGTGGCATCGCCGTAGTTTTTGCCGGCTAGCAGCTCGTAGTCGTCGTTCGAAAGCTCGACGCCGGCCTCTGGCGGCAGCGAGAAAACAATCACCCCGCCCAGCTTGCAGCGCTCGGCCAGCCGCGCGAGCAAGCGCGGCTTAACGTCATCATAAGGCGGATCGCAGATAACCAGATCGAAAGATTGGTCGGCCGTGGAAAGCCAGGCTTCCGCGCTGGCGTTTATCGTCTTTACGCTGTCGCCGAGGCCTAACCCGGCGATGTTTTCGCGGATTGTCCGCTGGGCCTGACGGTCGGCGTCGATTGCCACCGCCCGGCCCGCGCCGCGGCTGACCGCCTCAAAGCTGACGGCGCCGCTGCCGGCGAAAGCGTCCAGCAGGCTGAGACCATCAATGTCACCGAGCGCGTTGAACAAGGCGCCGCGGATTTTGTCGCTCATGGGATGCGTCCTATGCCCCGGTGGCGCTTGAAACGTGCGGCCGCCCAGTTTACCGGCGATAACGCGCATCCGCTAAGCCCCTTTTTCGATGGATCGGGCTTCGCGGATGGCGCCGTACCACACCAGCGACACGGCCTGCACGAGCAGTGGCGTCAGCTGGCGCCGTACCCGGCGCGCCAGACTGATCGTCCAACCTGATTTATAAAAGGCGTCGTACAGTTCCAGCCGGGCCACGTCTTGCGCCAGCTGACGGAACCAGGTGGCAAGCGGCTGGGCCTCGAATTCGGCGATCTTGTCGGCGGTCGGGCGGCGCGGCGCGCTCCTGAGCGGCGCGATCAGCACGGCCACGCCCCATTCGAAGGCCGCGTGCGTCGTGAACAGGCCTTTGGGCCCCCACATCAGCCAGTTGTTTTTGACCCGGAGCCGGGTGCTATCGCCTGGCAGGACAAGCTTTTTACTGATAGTGGTCCGTTCGGCGATGTCGAGCCCGCTCAATTCCACCAATTTTTCTTCGTAGGGGTAGTGGTGGGCCGGTGTCAGGCCGTCGACGATAGCGTGGGCCAGCCAGGCCGCCTCGAACGAAGCGCGCACCTCGTCGTCTTTTTTGAGTGAGCGCACCAGGCTGCGATAGTGCCGCTCGATCAGTTTGATGAGCTGGGTGTCGTCGGGGTCGAACGGCTGCAGGTAGTGCCAAGGCTCGTCCTTGGCGGGACTTTTGCGCTTGATGGCGTCCGGGCCCTGACGGCCCTCGAAATGCAAAATGGCACGGATCTCCGGGAACTGGCAACGCGGCGCCAGCCGCTCCAGGTTGCGCCGGGCCATGCGGTCAATCTTCTGGTGGGCGCCGATCAAGCGCCCCGACAGCGGGGTCATGGTCGAACCGGAATACATGATTAATTTAGATTGGTGACGGCGCGCAGCCGGGTTACTTCTGACATTAGTTGTTTATATTTTAGCAGATCGGCCTCTTTGTCGAGCAGTTCCTGGGCAGCGCCGCGGGCGGCGGCGATCAGACGCGTGTCGCTCAACTTGGCGATTCTTAGATCTAGCTGGCCGTGCTGCGAAGTGCCGTAAATAGCGCCGGGACCGCGCAGCTCCAGGTCAAGCTCGGCCAGACGGAAACCGTCGTGCGAGCTGGCCAGCGCGCGGAGGCGCCGGCTGGGCGCGCTGGAATCGCTCAGTAGCAAATAACAATATGCTTGGTGTTCGCCGCGACCGACCCGGCCGCGCAACTGATGCAACTGGGCCAGGCCGAAACGCTCGGGGCTTTCGATCATCATAATGGTGGCGTTCGGTACGTCGACGCCGACTTCGATGACGGTCGTGGATACCAGGATATCGAGTTTATGATCGACGAACCGCTGCATGATTTTTTGCTTGTCGGCGGCTTTCATTTTGCCGTGCAGCAGGCCGACCCGCCGGTGCTTGAAGGTTTTTTTACTGAGCTCCTGGTAGACGTTTTCGGCCGCGCTGGCATCGAGCGCTTCCGACTCGCCGATCAGCGGGCAGACCACGAACATTTGCCGACCGGCGGCCAGCTCGGCGTCTATCTTTTTATATAATTGCGCGCGGGAATTCGGCGAAACCAGCTCCGTGATGACCGGTTGGCGGCCGGCCGGCTTATCGGCCAGCACCGAGATGTCCAGCTCGCCGTAGAGCGTCAGCGCCAGCGAGCGCGGGATCGGCGTGGCGGTCAGACTGAGCACGTGCGGCATATGGCCGGCCTTGGTCATCAACGTCTTGCGCTGCTCGACGCCGAAGCGATGCTGCTCGTCGACGATAATCAGTGCCAGCCCTCGCATGTCGACCTTTTCCTGGATAAGAGCCTGGGTGCCGATGATGAACTGCGCTCGTCCATCGGCAATGGCGCGGTGAGCCCGCTTTTTTTGAGCCGGCGTCAGGCCGCCGACCAGCAGATCGACCTTGTCGCCGTAACCGAGCGGGTCGAGCAAATCGTGAATGGTAGCGGCATGCTGGCGGGCCAGCAGCTCGGTGGGAGCCATCAGTGCCACCTGCCACCCCTGGGCCAGCGCCATTAGCGCGGCCATGGCGGCGACCACCGTCTTGCCGGAACCGACGTCGCCTTCGACCAGACGGTTCATCGGCTGGGGCCTTTCGAGGTCTTTATAAACCCGCATCACGGTCACGCGCTGCGCATCGGTCAGCTTGAACGGCAGCGACTTTGAGAAACTGACCGCCAGCTGCTCGTCATAAGGGATTTGCAGCGCGTTTTCGTGCTGGTTTTCCCGGCGGTTGAGTAAACTGGCCAGGCTGAGCCGCAGTACCTCCTCGAAACCGAGCCGGCGCCGGGCGGCCTCCAGCCGCTCTGACGACTCAGGAAAATGGATCGCTTGGAGCGCCGCCGCGCGACTGAGCAAACCATGTTTTTGGATCAGCCAGGCCGGCAACGTCTCGGGCAATTTTTCGACTACCGGCAACAGTTGCTGCACGGCCTGCCGGATCTGGCGCGAGGTCAAACCTTTGGTCTCCCGGTAAACCGCTAGAATGCGGGCCGTACTGAGCGGGAATGAGCTGGCCGCCTCGGCGCTGGGGTTCATAATCGCGAAGCGCCGGCGGCTTAGCTCGTACTGGCCGGAAATGAAATAAGGCTGGTCGCTTTTGAGCGCCGCCGCTCGGTATGGCTGGTTGAACCATACCAATCGGACACTGCCGCTGTCGTCGCTGGCCACGGCCTCGGTGATATGCAGCCCGCGGCGCACGTAGCGACCTTTGGCTTGCTTGATCTCGGCCTCGATGGTCACCGCGCCGGGCCGCAGTTTCGCCACCGGCGTGACCGTCGAAAAATCATCATAGCGGCGGGGGTAATAGTCTATCAGATCGGCAACGGTTTTAACGCCCAAAACGGCGAATTTCGCGGCCTGGGCCGGGCCGATCCCCTTCGTGGCCGTCAGCGGATCGCGGAGTGTCATATATTCAGTATACGAAAAACCGAAGGACCGGCCGCCTCGGTCTTAGCGATCAGCCGCTCTTACGTACCAGGAAAAAGATGCTCGGGCCGAAATACATGAAGGCCAGCGGCCGCTGCAGTACCCGCTCGGCGCCGATCATCACCGGCCGCGGCACATTCTGCTTGAGGCGCACGCTGCGCAGATTGGAAACCGACAGCGTACCCTCGGCGTGCAAGCCGGCGTGCTCCAGCTGGCGCATCACGGTGTGCGGGTTGTGGTTCACGAAAGGAATTTCATCGTCCCGCCGGTTGGCCTCGGAACGGATATCGACCGGCTTGACCGGCATGCGTTCGCGGCGGGCCAGGTGCTTCAAGCGGTTGCGCATATGCAGATAATTGGCCACTTCGATGATGGCCACACCGTCAGGACTCAGCACGCGGGCGATTTCAGCGAATTCGGCGCTCGGGTCCGGCAGGTGATGCATTACCCGCACCATGGTCAGGAGGTCAATGCTGCCGTCGGCGAATGCAAGGTCGTCGGCTTGCATCAGCCGGCGATCAATCTCCGGGTGATCTTTCAGGAAATCTTTGGCGATGTCCAGCTGCTGCCGGCTCGGTTCGGCCAGTGTCACGTGATCGGCGTACTGCTCCAGCAGCACGCATAGCCGGCCGTAGCCGCCGCCGACGTCAACGGCGTTCTTAAAGTGCTGGCCGCGCAGCAGTTTGCGGATGGCGATCTCTTCGGCGGCGTGTTCGTATTCGCGGCCGGCCCAATACTTCAGGTAGTTGTGCTTGGGATCGTTGTACTGGTCGGCCTTGCGGTGCTTTTTAGCGACCGCCGGCTTTTTGGCGGCTGTCTTGCTCGTCTTGCCCGTCTTCGTCTTATTCGTTTTCGGCATAAATTCTCCCTAGTATATCAATCCTTAAAAATTAGCCAAGCTCCACCAGCGCGCTGTCCTTAAATTTCTTGCCGCGGCGCAGCAGCAGCACGCCCGCCTCGAAATCGGTCTCGCTGAACTGCTCCCGATTGACTTTCTGATTATTGATGGAAATCGCCTGGCCGCTCAAAAGCCGGCGCGCTTCGGTTTTGGACGACGCCAATCCGCTGTCCGTCAGCGCGTCGACGATCGAGCCGTCCGGCGCGGTGCGTGCCGCGGGCAGGTTTTTCTTGATCTCTTCGATGGCGGGCTTATCGGTGCCGGAAAGCTTTTGCCGGCCCGTCAGATAGCCGGTAACCGTCTCGGCCAAGGTCGCCGCTTGCTCGCCGTGCACCAACATGGTTACCTCGCGGGCCAGCCGCGCTTGGGCGGTTCTTTCCTCCGGGTGCTCGCGGTGCCGGGCCATCACCTTATCTATCTCATCTTTATTAAGCAACGTGTATATCTTTAAGTACTCCTCGACGCCTTGGTCGTCGGTATTTATCCAGAACTGGTAGAACTGCGTCGGTGAGGTTTTAGCCGGGTCGAGCCAGACGGCGCCGGCTTCGCTCTTGCCGAATTTGACACCGGTGGATTTATTGATGATGAGCGGCGCCGACCAAACGTGCGCTTCTTGGCCCTCGATACGGCGGATCAAGTCCACGCCGGTCACGCTGTTGCCCCACTGATCGGCGCCGCAGACCTGCAGCGTCACGCCCTTTTCCCGGAACAAATGCCAGAAATCGTAGCCTTGGATCAAGGAATAGCTGAATTCGGCGTAGCTGATGCCGGCGCCGGCTTCGCCGAGACGGCTTTGCACGAAATCGCGGCCCAACATCTGGCGCATCGGCACGTGCTTGCCGACCACGCGCAGAAAATCCAAGTAGCCCATGTCTTTGAACCAGTCGTAATTGTCGACGATCTCGAACGGCTGGCCGGCAAAAACGGCCTTGTACTGGGCGGCTATGCTCTCTTTATTATGTTGAACCTCTTCGGGCGTTAGTAATTCGCGCTCGGTCTTCTTGCCGTCGGGATCGCCGATCAGACCGGTGGCGCCGCCGACCAACAAGATGGCCTTGTGACCGTGTTCGATGAAGTGCCGGACCATCATGGCGATCGACAGGTGTCCGACGGTCATGGAATCGGCGCTGGGGTCAACTCCCCAGTAAAAAGTGATCGGTTGCTGCCGGTCGTCAAGCACAGACACGTCTGGGTAGGTGGTTTGGTTGGCGAAACCGCGCCAGGTAAGTTCTTCTGAAAGCGTCACCGGATCATCCTGTCGTTTATGTTGACTTTCTATGTAATAGTATAGCGTACTCCCGGCGGCACACCAATCTGTTCACCGTCTGCTCGCCAGCTGACAAAAAGCTGAAAAGGCATCCAAAAATCATGGACTTTTTTGTGCGCCGGTTTGTTATAATGAACTGGAATATTTGCCATAAGAGAGATGCTCAATCTATAAATTATGAATATCAGCCGCGGCTCCGGACGCAAGCGCCGTTCCCGAAATACCGTTACCACCCGCAGCGGTAATTCTATTAAATTAAACCGTTCCTTGAGCGATCGCGTCAAAGCCGCCCGGGCGGCCCGCGCCGCGCAGCGCGCCACCTA
>Ga0164242_10001714_pt1 | contig 25844 bp, 21 predicted proteins | sample OricomgcompostMG_FD_108783 | JGI IMG/M metagenome (GOLD analysis project Ga0164242, IMG submission 108783) | Miracle-Growth compost microbial communities from Emeryville, California, USA - Original compost - Miracle growth compost (MG) ...
GCGGCCTCGCGCGCTCAAGCTCGCCGCCGAAGCGAAGGAGAGCTACGCGAAGTCCAAGGCGGCCGAGCCCCTGGCCCGCGTCACCGCCTGGCTCGCCAAGCGGTAGCGCTCGCGGGACAGCCTGCTACCCGTTGCCGATCGCCACCGCGTAGCCGCCGTCGTCGCCGTGGGCGCGGAAGAACTGCTCCAGCTGAGCGGGCGTGAGCACCTTGCAAGTGGTGGAGGGATCCTGGACCAGGAAGTTGCCGTCGGCCGTCACCCCGACGACGGCGATCCAGTGTCCGCCGGTCGCGCTGCCCGAAGCGTAGGGCGGCTGCTCGTACTGGAGCGTGACCGCGCGATCCCCGTTGGCCGCGACCAGCTTTCCGTCCGCCAGCTGCTGCCGCACCCACTCCGCGGTGGGCGCCCCCTGCACGGAGGCGCTGAAACCGCAGCTCGACGCCATGGTCTGGATGCCATCGGCGCCGACGCCCGCCGCGCCCACGCCGGCCACCTGATCGAAGTGGTTGACCAGACTGCCATCCTGCATGTCCCGCCCAAAGCCCAGGCCCTTGGCGATCATCGCCATGGTGGTGGGGCCGCAGTTGGAGGACGCGTTCCAGTCGTCCGCGCTCCCGTCCGAGCTCATCTGGTTGATGTAGGGGACCGGATAGCGCCCTCCATCCCCGCCGGGTACCGCGGGCGTGGCGCTCGGCGCGGACGTGCGTGCGCCGCTCGCCGTGCTTGCCGGAGCGGAGACCGCAGCCGGAGAAGGCCAGAAGGACGGCGCGTCGCTCGGGGCCGCATAGGAGGGATCCTGGCTCGCCTGGTCCAACGCGGTCCGGGTCGCGGGGTCCAGCCGGGCACCGTCCCCCGGGATCCCCTGCTGGCGCTGGAGTGCCGCCAAAGCCGCCATCGTCCGCGGGCCGTAGCAGCCCGGGCCCGTGTCCATCTGCGCCTGCGTCATGAGGCCCAGGCTCACCAGCTGATGCTGGAGCGCTTCGACGTTGGGGTCGTATTGGACGCCGCCGTCGTAGGCACAGCTGGGTGCGCTGACCTGGGCGCCCGGACGCGGCGACGAGGCTTCGAAGCGGTCCACAGGTGCCGCCGCGGCGGCGCTCTTGAGCGCGGTGGACGCCGTGCGCCGGGACGCGATGCGGGCAGCCAGCTCAGCCAGGCGCAAGTTCGAGGGTGCGTTGCGGTCGATTCGGGTGGCCATGGTGCTCCTCCTCAGCGTTCTTGGAGAAGGGACACGGTTCATCGGCGGGTGTAGCGCGTCCGGAACGTAAAGTTTGAAGACCCCGGAGCGGGTGACCAGGGTCAGTCCGGGCGGGACGTCCCACCGTCCGAGTCTTCGCCGGCGCCAGAGCCGAACACGCCGCGCAGGCTCAGGTGGAGTTCGCTGCGCATCACCCGGGCCAGGCTCGCGGCCTCGCTGGGGGTGAGCTTCCAGCGTTCGGCGACCCGCGCGCGCAGACCTGCCTGGAGGCCCTCGCGCGCCTTGGCGAGCTGCCGCGCGGCGGTCACCCGGTGCACGCCGTAGATCGCGGCGATCCCGTCCACCTGAAGGCCGTCCAGGTAGCGGTGCCTGAGAAGGTTCCGTTCATGCGGCGTGAGCCCGGCGATGGTCTCGCGCAGCACGGCCTTGAAGTCGGACTGGTACATCCGGCGCATCTGCGAGAGCTCCGGATCCGGCGCCGCGCCGTTGGGCTGGAGCAGGTCTTCGTCGTCCTCGAGCGACCGTTCCCGGGGGCCGCGCGCGGCGAAGTTCAAGGCGAGCCGGGTGAGGCTCACCCGGATCCAACCGCGAAGGCTCCCCCGCCCTGAGTACTCGGAGATCCGCGCCTGGGGCCGCTCCTCCGTCGGCACCAACAGCCGCTCGAGCAAGGACTGCTGGAGATCTTCCGCGTGTGCCCGCAGCGACGGCGACGAGGCGACCACCGAGGGCAAGTCCAGCGCGATCATCCGCTCCATGCACCGCACCGCGGCGGGATCTCCCCGCTCCAGCGCGGCCGCGAGGTAGAGGTCCGCGCCCCGAAGCTCGCTCAGGCCCGCCGCGCCCGCGCTCCCCGCCTTCCGGCCAAGCTGCTCCGCGAAGTCCTCCGCGGAGACCTCGACCCCGGGCCAGGCCACGCGCCCCTCCTCGAAGAGCGCCGTGAGCGTCCCCTCCAGCTCGGGCGCCTGGCCAGGAGGCTGCGCTGCGCCCTTCCAGAAACGCTCACTCCGTGCGTCGGGCAACCGAAGCCTCCTATGCTTCCAACCGCTGCGACATGACCTGTCTCGATGAAAACACGGTGGTGGCGCTCGCGGAAGGGACGCTGGGCGCGGCGGACCGCGAACGCGCCCAGGCCCACCTCGATCTCTGCGCCGATTGCCGCGCCCTGGTCGCGGGCGTCGCGCGCAGCTTTGGCGGCGGACGCAGGACCCGTCTCGACCGAGCCAACCCACCCGCGCCGCCTCCAGACGAGAGTGCACCGGAAGGGCTCGGCGCCGGCGCCCGACTGGGGCGCTACGTGCTCCTCCACCGGCTGGGAGAAGGCGGGATGGGCCTGGTGTGGGCCGCCTATGATCCCGAGCTCAACCGCAACGTGGCGATCAAGCAGGTGCGCCGGGACACCGACGAGCCCCTGGCGATCGCCCGCGCGCGGCTGAAGCGCGAGGGCCAGGCGATGGCTCGCCTCTCCCACCCCAACGTCGTCTCGGTGTTCGACCTCTTCGAGCGTGATGGCGCCTTCTACGTGGCGATGGAGTGGGTGGAGGGCACCACCCTGCGCGTCTGGCTGGAGGAGGCGCCCAGGCCCTGGCGGGAGGTGGTGGCGAAGTTCGTGGAGGCCGGACGCGGGCTGGCCGCCGCGCACGAAGCCGGCCTCATCCACCGCGACTTCAAGCCGGACAACGTCTTCCTCGGCAAGAACGGCACCGTCCGGGTGGGCGACTTCGGCCTGGCCCGCGAGCTGGACGCCACCCCCAGCCTGCGCGCCGGTGAGGCCGGTCCAGGTCTGCCCCGCCTCACCCAGCTCGGCGCGGTGGCCGGCACGCCCGCGTACATGGCGCCCGAACAACGAGAGGGCCAGCGCGACGTTCGATCCGACCAGTACAGCCTCTGCGCCGCCCTCTTCGAGGCGCTCACCGGACGGCTGCCCAAGGACACCGAAGCGGACGAAGACCCGCACGCGCGCAGGCGATCCCGCCCGCCGCGTCGCGTGCTCCGGGCGTTGGAGCGGGGGCTCGCGCTGCGGCCGGACGATCGCTACCCGACGATGGACGCGCTGCTCGTCGCGCTCACCGCCGATCCGGGGCGGGCCTGGCGCGCACCGCTCCTGGCCGCGGCCTGCGCCGGCTTGGTCCTCGGCGGCATCGGGATCTACCGGACGGCGCTGCACCGCCACCGCGCACAGCTGTTTGCCGCGTCCACGGGGGCGCTCAGCGGCATCTGGTCGCCGGCTCGCGCGCTGGAGACAGCCCACGCGATGGACCCCCTGATTCCTCCGGAGCGCTGGAAGCGGATCCAGGCTCGGCTCGACGACTATGCCCGGCAGCTGACCCGCTCGGCGGCGCACAACTGCCAGACCTCCCGGCTCGAACTTCGCCGCTGGCGCATCGTCGCCGAACCGCTCTTCGACCTCCGCGCGCAGTGCCTCACGTCCGCGGAGCTCCGCCTGGACGCGCTCGCCGCTGCGCTCGAGCACGCGGATGCCACCACCGCGCAGCACGCGCTGCTCGCCGCGGGCAGCCTCCCGCCTCCCTCCGCCTGCGACGACCCGCGCGGAAACGTGGGAACGGGTGACCCGCTCTCCCCAGAGGCCGCTCGCCGTCGCGCCGAGCTCGACCGCGCCCTCGCCCAGGCGGAGATCGCGGTGGCCTTGGGTCACATCGCCTCGCTGGACAGCGCCGCGCTCATCGCCGAAGCGCGGGCGATCAAGGACCGTCCCCTCGAAGCCGAGGCGCTCCTGATCCCCCAAGGCTCGCCGGAGCAGCAGGAGGCCAACTTCTATCAAGCGGCCTGGGCCGCGGAGGCCAGCCACGCGGACTCCCTGGCGGTGCGCGCCTGGACCCGGCTCGCCCAGCTTTTGGTCGCCAACGGACGCAACGAGGACGCCCGCCGCGCGATCAGCCAGGCGCAGGCCACGCTCGATCGGATCGACCCCACCGTCGCCTTGTCCGCGCCGCTCGAGGAGGCCCGCGGGCAGCTCGCGCTTCGCCAACACCTCTGGACGAAGGCCGCCGACCATCTCGGGAAGGCCAGAGCGCAGCTCGAGGGGCGCTTCGGCGCACTCGCGCCCGAGCTCTCACCCGTCCTGGAGGCGCTCGCACACGTGCAGGAGGCGACCGGCCAGACCGCGGTCGAGATCGCGACCCGACGACGCGCGCTGGCGATCCTCGAGGCGTCTCACGGACCGGAGGATCCCTCCCTGGTGGATGCGCTGGAGCCGTTGGTGAAGGCCGAGCTGCGGACCCGGCGGTGGACGGAGGCGCTCGCGGACGCGCGGAGGGCGGTGGCGCTCCGGGAGCAGGCGGCCCAGGCCGGCGGAGGCAGCACACCGGACCCCTCCCTCCCCATCGCCACCTACAGGGTCGGCCTCGCGCTCGCGCGGTTGGGACGGACAGACGAAGCCCGCGAGGTGCTCGAACAGGCGCGCACACGCGCCGGGGCCAAGGGCGCGGATCGGACGCTGATCGAGATGTCCCTCGCCAACCTCGCCGATCCGCCCGCGCCTTGAGCGGGAGCTCCGCGTGCTATGTCACGCCGCGCCGTACACCACTGGGGGATACCTTGAAGACCCTGACCGTCGTGCTCGTTTCCAGCTTCCTCTTCTCGTTCTCGGCGCAAGCGGACGTCTACATGCACTTCCCGCGCGGCTCGAACTCGACCAGCACCCAGCAGGATCCGCCGCCCCCTTCCACGTCTGCGATCAGGACCGTGGTGGCGTGGCTGCTCGGCAAAAGCTGAGGGCCACTCCGCGGCGATCTCTTTCGGCCGTCGATCCACTTTGGGTCGGCGGCCGACTTCGTCTCACGCAATCCCACTTCGCCGAACGCCCCGGATCGCACTCGGAGATCCCCGGTCCGGTACGCTGACAGCGCTGTCACCCAGGTGAACCGTCCGGGCCCTCCTTTTGGGCCCGACGACATCTCAACTCCCTGCCACCACTGACTTTTTCGCCAGCTCGGTGCGGGTCATGCCCTTGCACAGTGGCCCTCGACTGCCGGCGCACTTGCGCCCCTATCTCGAGGAGAACCCCCGTGAACCGTCTCTTGATCTCGCTCCCCCTCCTCGCGCTCGCGGCGTGTGGCGGGAACGACGTCTGCAAGCTGGACGACCCAGGCACCTGTGGCTCCGGACAAGTCTGTGAAGTGGTCCAGGGGCAGACGGATCCGGCCTGCTTCCAGCCGGTGCTGGTGCAAGGACGGGTCTTCGATCTGACCACGGATGCGGGGATCCCCAACGCGCAGGTCACCGCCGAAGAGGTCTCCGGCCGCAGCGTGGGCCAGGTCGCTGTCACCCAACCAGACGGCACCTATTCGCTGCAGGTCCCGTCCATCCGCAGCGACACGAAGGGGACTCCGCTGGGCGAGACGATCACCCTCAGCGCAGCCGCGCGCGACTACACGGCGTTTCCATCCGGGTTCCGGGTGGCGCTCCCGGTGGACACCCAGGGCGCGACCGCCACGGACGCGGCGAAGGCCTACGTGGTCACCAGCGGTCCCACGACCATCGGGCTGGATCCGGTCGCGGCGAACCTCCGAGGCCTTCCTTCGATCAGCGGCAAGGTGGACGTGACCACCGCGGATGGAGGGGTGAGTGACACGGAGATCCTCGTCGCCGCCGAGCAGCAAGGGGGCACCGGCACCCCGGGCACCGTCACCGGCCGCGCGGACTCGACCGGCGCCTACACGCTCTTCAACGTCCCCGCCGGGAGCTACGCGGTCCAGGCGTACCGGCAGGGGGTGAACTACACGGCCGCCAACGCCACGGTGGCCAGCGCGGACGTCCCCAACATCAACCTCGCGCTCTCCCAGACGCCGACCGCCACGTTGAGCGGGACGGTGGACATCGTCGCGGCGGCCGGCGGGTCGATGACCAGCGTGGTGGTCGCGCTCGAGAGCACCTTCAACGACGCGCTGGCGCGCGGCACCCTGGTTCCCGGCCTCCGTTCACCCAGCCCCGGCACCGCGCCGGATGTGACCGGCGCGTTCAGCATCCCCGGCATGCCGGATGGCAAGTACGTGGTGCTCGCCGCCTTCGAGAACGACGGGCTGGTCCGGGATCCGGATCCGAACATCGCCGGGACCCAGATCCAGCACCTGGAAGTGACCGGGGGGGCGATCAGCGTCCAGCCCAGCTTCAAGGTCACCAGCGCGATGGCGATGGTCGGCCCCGGCGCGGGTGACACGGTGGAGGACGTGACCGGGACCCCCGCCTTCACCTGGCACCCCTACTCCAGCGCCCACAGCTACAAGGTCCAGCTCTTCGACAGCCTGGGGACCGAGATCTGGAACACCACCCTCGCCGCCGGCAGCGGGGCGGACGAGAGCGTCCCGTATGCAGGCAGCACCGCGCTCGTCCCCGGCACCGTCTACCAGTGGCGCGCCACCGCCTACGGTCAGAACGGCAACCCCATCTCCCAGACCGAGGACCTCAAGGGCGTCTTCGAGCTGACCGCGCCGTAACCCACCGCGCGGTTTTTGATCGGCCGTCGACCCGTTTCGGATCGGCGGCCGATCTTGTTCCAGGCATCCCCTCAGGAAAATCGCCCGGTTGGCGTTGGCCGTGGGCTTGCTCTCCCGACGCTCCATGCCGGGCCGAACGAGGCCCCTTCGGAGGACGTCATGGAGATTCGGTTCTGGGGAGTGCGTGGCAGTGTGGCGGCGTCCGGCGAACACGTCTCGCGGATGGGCGGCAACACCTCCTGCGTCGAGGTGAAGAGCCACGGCGAGCGGCTGATCCTCGACGCCGGGACCGGGATCCGCGCGTTGGGCGAGGAGCTCCTCCGCGAGCCCGCGCCCCACCGGGCGACGATCCTCTTCTCCCACCTGCACTGGGATCACGTGCAGGGCTTCCCCTTCTTCGGGCCGGCCTACCTGCCCACCAGCCAGCTCAAGCTCTTTGGCCCCAGCGAGCACGGCGCCTTGGAGCGGGCGCTCGCGCGGCAGATGGAGCCGCCCAACTTCCCGGTCACCCTCTCCGCCATGCGCGCGCAGATCCTCTTCGGCGCGGCGCGGGAGAACGTGACCCTGGAGCTGGGCCGCTTCCGGGTGACGCCGTTCGCGCTCCCCCACCCCAACGGCTGCCTGGGCTACCGGATCGAGGCGGACGGCCGCGTCTTCGTCTACGCCACCGACGTGGAGCTCTCCCTGGCGAACCTGACCGACGAGGTCGTGGCCGGCCTGCGCGACGCGGACGCCCTCTGCCTGGACGCGCAGTACACCCCCGAGGAGTACGCCGGGACCTGCGGCGCGCCGAAGAAGGGCTGGGGACATTCGACCATGGTGGACGCGGCCCAGGTGGCCGCCGCGGTCGGGGCGCGCAAGCTCTTCCTCTTCCACCACGATCCGTCTCACGACGACGCCACCGTGGAGCGGATGGCGTGCGAGGCCCGCCGCCACTTCGCCCACGCGGAGCCGGCCACCGAGCACCTCCGCGTCGGCTTCGAGGCGATGGCGGCTGAACATGCGCTGCTATAGTCCCGCCCTGGTGGAGCGCTCCTTGTCAGCCAACGTCCAGGACTCGCCCGAGGTGCTCCTGGGCATTGGCCGGCTGCTCGGCCAGGAGGTGAACCTCGACCAGTTCCTCCAGACCCTGATGGACCGGGTCGCGGCGCTGATGCAGGCGGACCGCTGCACGCTCTACCTGCTCGATCCGCAGCGGCAGGAGCTGTTCTCCCGCGCGGCGCACCTCCCGGAGCTGCGGCAGATCCGCCTCAAGGTGGGTCAGGGCGTGGCCGGCCACGTCGCGCGCCATGGCACGCCGATCAGCGTCCCGGACCCCCGCGGCGAGCACCGCTTCTTCCCGGACATCGACAAGCTGACCGGCTATCGAACGACGTCCCTCTTGGCGGTGCCGCTCCGTGATCGCGCGGGGGAGATCTTCGGGGTGTTGCAGGTCCTCAACCGGCGCAACGGACCGCGCTTCACCGACGAGGACGAGCAGCTCCTCTCCCGGATCGCCCGCCAGGTGAGCGGCGCCCTGGAGGCCACCAGCCTCTACGCCGAGCTCAAGCGCGCCGCGCAGCAACCGGCGGCGCCGGTGGGCTACTTCTTCAACAAGATCATCGGCGAGTCCGCGCCAATGCAGGCCATCTACACGGTGATCCAGAAGGCCGCCGCCACCGACGCCACCGTGCTCCTGCGCGGGGAGAGCGGCACCGGGAAGGAGCTGTTCGCCCGCGCGCTGCACGTGAACAGCCTCCGCCGCGGCAAGGCCTTCGTGAAGGTGGACTGCGCCGCGCTCCCCGCCTCCCTGATCGAGAACGAGCTCTTCGGCCACGAGAAGGGCGCGTTCACCGGCGCGGACCAGCGGATGGAGGGCAAGTTCGAGGCAGCCCAGGGCGGCACGGTGTTCATCGACGAGATCGGCGAGCTCCCCCCGAGCGTTCAGGGGAAGCTCCTGCGGGTGCTCCAGGATCGCGAGCTGGAGCGCGTGGGCGGGACCCAGACGGTGAAGGTGGACGTGCGGATCATCACCGCCACCCACAGAGACCTGCCGCGGATGGTCGCCGAGGGCACCTTTCGCCAGGACCTCTTCTACCGGATCAAGGTCGTGGAGCTCGTGCTTCCGCCCCTGCGCGAGCGCGGGCTGGAGGACGTGGAGCGGCTGGCCCGGCACTTCGTGGCCGCGGCGTCAAAGAAGCACCGGCCCAACGCCCCGCCGAAGCTGAGCGCGGGCGCGCTGCACCGGCTGACTGGATACCCCTGGCCCGGCAACGTCCGCGAGCTGGAGCACTGCATCGAGAGCGCGGTGGTGCTCTCCGAAGAAGAGATCCTCCCCCAGCACCTGCCGCTCCCGGCCTCCCTGCCGGAGCCGCCCGCGCCGCCCGCCGGAGAACGCAGCGCCGCGCCCCCCGCTGCCGGAGGCGTGCGCCCGTTGGCGGAGGTGGAGCGCGAGCACATCCTGGCCGCGCTGGAAGCGCTCTCCAACAACCGCACCGCCGCGGCGAAGGCGCTGGGGATCGGCAGGAACACGCTCGCGCGCAAGCTCCGCGAGTACGGCCTGCGCGACGTTGAATAGGGCCCCTCCGCGGTCCGTCTCCCCTGCGACCTTCGCGGATGGAGGTCGGAACGGAGCCCACCGTGTTCGCCCTCTCCCAGGAAGCGCAGCGTCAGCCCTCCTCCCACCTTCGTCCTGGTGAGGACGACCGGCGCGAATCCCCGCGGGTGGCGCTGGATCGGATCATCGCCACCTTCCAGGGCGCCTCGGCGATGGGCCGGGGAGACCTCAGCGTCGGGGGCGCGCTGTGGGAGGGCGCCGCCGCGCACGCCACCTGCGACCAGGTGGAGCTCACCTTCCAGCTGGGAGGCGATCCCGAGCCGCTGCGGCTCCGGGCCCAGGTGGTGCGGCGCCGCGAGACCGCCGCCGGGGTCGCGCTCCACCTGCGCTTCCTGGACCCACCCTTCGAAGCGGAGCGGCGGATCGCCCGCTACCTGGACCAATGCCTGGAGCAGGTCGCGCGCTGGCGTTAGCCCGCCTTCAAGAGACCCGGGACGCCGCGCTCGGCCCGGCCTTCAGGCGAGCAGCCACGCGCCCAGGACGCAGAGCCCCGCAGACGCCGCGAAGAGCCCCCACGCCCGCGCCAACAACCGCTTCGCCGGCCGCGAGACCTCTCCCCCCAACACCAGCAGCGCCGGTCCCCCGCTCGGTCCTTTGAGCACATAGGTTCCCTCCGCCATCCCCCGGCTCAAGCGGCCCACCACCGCGCACGGCTCCCCCAACCGGGCGACCCGTTCATGGCTCACCGCCTCCATGGGCATCGCCTCGCCGGCCAGGACCGCGCCCTCCGCAAGCGAGAAGCGGCGGTCCACCCGGCAACGCCGCGCCTGGGCCTCCGCCCACAGCGCCCCTTCTGCGAAGGCCACCTTGGCCCGGCACCGGTCACCCCGAAGGAAGATGATCGAGGAGGCCGCCCGCTCGACGGAGAGCAAGGGCCCCCGCCGCCTTCCGCCGGCGCCAACGCCCGCGCCGGAGGCCACCTCGCGCACCTCCGCATCGTAGAGCGCGCAGACGATCCCGCCTGGCGAAGCGACCGGTTCCGAAGCGCCGATCCTCCCGGTGAACACGCCCAGGGGCGGCGGTCGGCCCGCGCGCACCCGGCCTATCGCTTCGTCCAGGGTGAGCGGCGCCTGGGCGAGCAGGAGCGACGAGCGCGCCCGATCTCTCGCCGCCAGAAACGCCAGCAGGGCCGCGCCGACCAGGGTGGCCACGCCGAGCGCCTTCGCCCCCACCGCCGAGGAGACCCAGCCCCCAAGGCCCACCCGCGCACCGGCGAGCGCGGCCACGAAGACCACGAGCCCCCCGAGCGCGAACGGCCACAGCGGCCAACGGCTCCACGCCTCGCGACGACCGTACGCCACCGCCGCCACCCACACGCCCACGAGCACCGCCATCCACAGCGGCCCGAGCAGGATTCGCCACGCCATCCGCCGCCCCTTTGCCTCTTGAGAGGAAGGTGGGGATCGACCGTGTGAAGGACAACTGGGGACGGCGCTAGCGCTCGCCGTGATCTTGCTGCGCCCGTTCGCGCGCGGCCTCGGCGCGCTGGGATGCGTTCAGCGGCGCCCCGCGGACGGTGAGCTGGTCGAAGGTGCAGTGGAGGTTCCGGCAACCCAGGGCCACCTTGCCCAGCTGGCCGGTGAGCCCGCGGAGAGACTTGGCGGCGAAGGCCTGCCCATCCAGGTACGCGGTCACCGTGGTGGCGTCGTCGTCGCGGTGCAGCTTCAGCCTCACCACGAACGACCGTCCGTTGGGCACGAAGGCTTCGTCGGCCGCGTGAATCTGGATGTCGCGGTCCGTGCTCCCCGCCACCGGACGGGTTCCTTGATAGCGCCAGGTCAGGCGCATCCCCTTGGACGGGTCGGCGAAGATCGACAGCTGCACATCGTCCAGCTGAAAGCCCAGCTCTGCGAAGACGGGCGCGTCGTCCTTGAGCGCGTAGTCCCGCTCCAACGGCGCGAGCTCCATCCGCACCTGGGCGTCAAAGTCGTCGCTGGAGAAGAAGCGGTCGTCCACGTACGCGCGGGGGATGAGGATCCCGGAGGAGGTCAGCTCGCCCACCTGGGTCGCCTTCAGCTTCCCGCCCTCCAGCCACCACGCGCCGGCGTGCGCGTGGAGCTCCTCGGCCGGTCCGGCGCTGGAGGCAGGCAGAAACCGGACCGCGAGCTGCACGGCGGACTTGGACTCCGTCCACCGGGACTGGGCGGAGAGCTCTCCTTCGGTGTTGGGCGGCGGCGCGCGTGGCTTCAGATCTCGACCGCGGTGCGAGTGGGAGAGCCCGGCGCCCCCGGCGCGGTCCGAATCGCGCTTCTGGACGTGCACCTCCCGTCCGGTGAGCCGCATGAAGAGGAAGATCGCGCCCAGCACGGCGATCGCCACCGCGCCAATCCGCCAGCCGCGGGACGCGTGACCCAAGGGAGAGGTGGTGACGTTCGACCCCGCGGTTTCGTTGCGGCTGGCCGCCGGGAGGCTGGACGCGGACTTCGGGCGGATCCCGCTCCCCAGCTCGCTCAGCAACGGCGCGAGCCGCGCGTCGATCTCCGAGGCCCGGCCGGGGCGGGCGTTCGGCTCCGACTCCAGCGCCTGCGCGACGATCGGGTCCAGCCTGGCGTCCAGGCCTGGCACGCGCTCCGAGGGGAGCTTGAACCGGCCCAGCGGGAGCTCGCCGGTGAGCATTTCGTAGAAGATGACGCCGAGCGAATAGAGGTCCGCGCGCCCATCCACGTTCTTCGCGTCCCGGCGCTGCTCCGGGGCCATGTAGTTGACGGTGCCCATGGCCACCGACGTCGCGGTCAGGTGGAGGTCCGCGGATCCGGCCTGGATCCCGGCCAGCCCGAAGTCCGCCACCTTCACGTTCCCCAGCTCATCCACCAGGATGTTCTCTGGCTTGAGATCGCGGTGGATGATCCCCTGCGCGTGGGCGTAGTCGATCGCGCGGCAGATCTGCGAGATCAGCCGGAGCGCGCCCTCCGGGGACATCTTCCCGTGGCTCATCAGATCGCGCAGGGACTGGCCCTGCACGAACTCCATCACGAAGTAGTACTGCTCGTCCGCCACGCCCCGGTCGATGATCTGGGTGATGTTGGGGTGGCTGAGCGCGGCCAGCGCCGTGGCCTCCTTCTGGAAGCGGGCGATGAACTCCGGGTTCTTGGAGAGCTTGTCCGGGAGCAGCTTGATCGCCACCATCCGCGCGAGCGACTTCTGCTTCGCCCGCCACACCTCGCCCATCCCTCCGCGGCCAAGCACCTCCAACAGCTCGTAGCCCGGGATCTCCGCCTGCGCGGGCCTTATCGCCGTGACGTTCAGGTCCGGGTTCACCGCCGGCCGGCCGGCCTGTTCGGCGCCCTGGCCACTGCCCTGCTCGCCTCCCTGAAGGACGCGCAGCTGGGTGGACTCGACTTCAACGGGGAAGGCCACGGGCGCCGCGGTGGCGCCCGGGATCCGGGTGGCGGCCTCGGCGGCCCTCGTAGTCGAAGCGCCCACCGCCTGGCGGGTCCCGACCATCGTGGCGTCGCTGCGGCGGACCTCGAAGTTGATCCCACAGCCACTGCACCGGACGCGCTGACCGCTGACATAGACGGTGACGTCCACCGCCAGCTGGCAGTTGGGACAGCGCTGGGTCCTCACGGCGCCCCGCTGAGCGAATCCTCAATGCCCAGGATCCGGAACGCGGCGGTCCCCTTCTCCTTGCCTTTGAGCTGGGTGGCGGGGAGCGCCTCCGAATGGAAGCCGTGACCGGCGCGCTTCACCGTCTGCTCGGCGGCGATCACCTCGCCCCCTTTCGCCACCCCGCACAGCCGCGAGGCCACGTTCACCGAATCGCCGATCGCGGTGAACTCGTGCCGGTCCGAAGAGCCCATGTACCCGACCACCGCCTGGCCTGTGTTGATGCCAATCCCCACCGCGATCGGCGGGTCGCCCTGGGCCTCGCGCTCTTCGTTGATCCGGTCCACCGCGCGCTGCATCTCCAGCGCCGCCCGCATCGCCCGCGCGGGATCATCCGGGTGCGCGGACGGAGGACCCCACACCGCCATCACGCAGTCGCCAATGAACTTGTCCAGGTTCCCCTCGTGCCGGAACACCACCGCCGCCATCGCGGTGAAGAAGCGGTTGAGCATGGAGACCGTCTCCTGCGGGTCCCGCTTCTCGGAGATGCTGGTGAAGCCTCGGATGTCCGCGAAGAGCACGGTGACCTCGGCCAGCCGTCCCTGCCGGAGCAGCTCCACCTTGCCGGAGACCACCATCTCCGCGACCTTCGGCGAGAGGAACCGGGAGAGCTCCGCGCGGGTGATCGCCTCCACCTCGATCGTCCGGGCCAGCTCCGCGTTCTGGAGCGCGATCGCGGCCTGGGAGGCCACCGCGGAGAGGATCCGGAGGTCCTTCTCGCTGAAGGCGTGGGTGCGCTCACGGCTGTCCAGGAAGAGCAGCCCCTTGAGCTGTCCTTCCGCCAGGAGCGGCACCGCCATCGCGGAGCGGATCCCCTGCGCCACGATGCTCTCCGACCCGGAGAAGCGCGAGTCGATGATCGCGTCCGCGGTGAGCACCGCTTGCCGGGTCTCGGCCACCCGCCGCAGGAGCGTGTCGGAGAGGATGACCTCTTCGTCCTCTTCCTTCCGGTGGCGGACCGCCGAGGGCTCCAGCTCGCCGGCTTCGTTCACCAGGAAGAGCACGCCGTGGTCCGCGGCCAGGAGCTGGAAGGCCAGCTTGAGGATCTTGTCGAACAGGCTCGCCCGATCCCGCTCCAGGCCGATCTGGCGGTGGAACTCGTGGGCGATCCGCAGCTTGTCGTAGTCCTGCCGGAGCGCCGCCAGATCGGAGATCTGCTCGCCGGGCCGGAACTCCGCCGCCTCCACCTGCTGCGAGATGGACGCGAGGATCGCCGGGACCGCGGTGTTCATCACCGTCACGCCCGGCGCGTTCATCGCCGCGTCGCCACCGCCCTGGTGGAAGACCAGCCGCGATCCGCCGAGCGAGATCTCATCCCCCTCGCGCAGCTTGAGCTCTTGCACCCGCCGCCCGTTGACGAAGGTGCCGTTGGAGCTCCCCAGATCCTTGAGGAGGAAGTCCGGCCCCATCCGCTCGATCACGGCGTGATCCTTGGAGACCTCCCGGTCCGCGAGCCGGATGGTGTTCGCCGGGTGGCGCCCGAGCGTGGTCTTCGGCCCGAGCGCGAACTCGCTCGGCTTCCCGTCCAGCTCTCCGACCAGCCTGGGGCCCCGCGGGGCGCCCGCCAGCGAGGGCCGGCGATACCGGCCGGAGTCCCCGCACGCGTCGCAGCGGAGCTGGCCTTCAGCGATGGGAGAGCTGCAGCGGGGGCAGACGCGGGTCATCGAAGGAGCAAGCCCGGTTTGGGTGGGTGAAATGCTACCAGACCCGGTGCGCCTTTGGCCAAGGTCTTCAAGAAGGCGGCGGCGGGACCTCCTGGGCGCCCCCCAGCGAAGCCGAGAGCTCGGCCGGCGGGATCCACCCCGGGAGCCGGGGGAGCGACTGGGCGAAGCAGCGGATCATGCCTCGCACCTTCTCGGTCGGGAAGTGGGACGGAAGGTAGGTGGCGAACACCGGCACCGGTGGCGGAGCCACGCCCGGGAGCACCTCCCTCAGGTGGCCCGCCAGGAGCTCCTCCTCCACCAGCCAGCGCGCCACCCGGCCAATCCCTGCGCCTGCGAGCGCGGCCGTCTTCACCGCAAGGGAGTTGTTGAAGCTGAGCGCGCCCTGCACGCGCAAGGAGGTGGGACCCTCAGGGGAGGACAAGGACTCTTCCTGCGTGCGGCCAAAGCGCAGGTATTCATGGGTGGCGAGGTCCTGGGGCGTGGCGGGAGCGCCCGCGGCGTCCAGGTAGGCCGGAGACGCCACCAGCACAGAGCGGTAGCCGCCCAGGCTCTTCGCGACCACGGAGGGGTCCAGCACCGCCCCCACCCGCACCGCCAGATCCGCGCCCGCCGCCGCCAGGTCCGCCCAGCCGTCCGCGAGGACCAGCTCCACTCTCAGTGCCGGGTGCTGGCGCTGGAACTCGAGCACGACCCGGGTCAGGTACACCTCGCCCAGCGTCACCGGGAGGAGGAGCCGGAGGGAGCCGCTCAGGGTCCTGCGCAGGTCCGTGAGCGACTCCTCGACGTCGCGCAGCTCACCCAGGAGGCGCTTGCAGGCGGTGAGGTAGCGCTCGCCCACCTCGGTCAGACGGACGCCATGCGCGCCCCGGAGGACCAGCCTCGCCCCCAGCGCCTCCTCCAGACGCGTGAGGTGCTTGCTCACGGTCGGCTCGCCGCAGCCCTGCGCGCGGGCGGCGCCGGAGAGGCTCCGCGACTCTGCGATGCGGACGAATTGCTCCATCAGCTCCAGGCGATCCATGGGGTCCTCGGCGACGGAGTGGGACCGGGATGCGACGTTCCGCGGAGGCATGGCCGCTGGTCCGACCCAGCGCGTTGTGCGCCACGCAATCGACTTGCACATCCAACGTGAACCTATGGAGTGACCGAAAGAAGATGATCGCCATGAGAACGCTCCTCCACCCCTTGCACGCCCTCCACCAGCAGGCGAGCGAGGAACACCACACCTGGGACCTGAACAAGGGCTTGATTGGCCTGAGCGCCGTCCTGATCGGCTGGATGGTGCTCGCGCTGATGACCCTCCAGGGGCTGAGCCACCTGGCGCCGCTGCCGTGGGCGGTGGGTTGAAGCAAACGTAGCCACCGCGGCCACCGCCGCGTGGGGGGTTCTTTGTCCGCCGGGGTTCCGCTGTTAAAGGAGCCGGCGTGAAGATCAAGCAGAAGCCCGAAGACTTCTCGGTGAAAGAGTCCTACCGCTTCGACGAGGTCCCGGGCGGGCGCTTTCGCGTCTACCTGATGGACAAGCAGAAGCTCTCGACCTTCGAGGCGGTGGATCGCATCCGGGAGCGCTTCGGCCTCAGGCCGGGGGCCATCTCCTACTGCGGCCTGAAGGACAAGCAGGGACGGACCGAGCAGCTGATCGCCGTGGACGGTGCGGACGTGGAGGTGCAGGAGCCCGACCTCCGGCTGAAGTTCCTCGGCAACACCGACAAGAAGCTGTCGGCCGCCAACACCACCTCCAACCGCTTCTCGGTCACCGTCCGGGGGCTGCAGGACAACGACCTCGCGCACTTGAACCTCAGCGCCGCCGAGGTCAGCCGCCTGGGGGTGGTGAACTACTTCGACAGCCAGCGCTTCGGTTCGCTCAAACACGGCCAGGGCTTCATCGCCAAGGATCTCATCCGCGGCGACTTCGAGTCGGCGCTCCGCAACCACCTGGCCAAGCCGTCGCCCCTGGATCACAGCGAAGACGCGAAGGTGAAGGCGTTCCTCCGCGACCACTGGGGGGATTGGCGGCACCACATCCCCTTCGCCGGCGTCCGCAAGTACGACCGGATCCTGAAGTCCCTGCGCGAGAAGCCGGACGACTTCGTCCAGGCCTTCCTCCAGATTGACGCGTCCTACCGGGCGCTCCTGCTCTTCACCTACCAGAGCTATCTGTGGAACGAGGGCGTGCGGCGGCTGCTCCAGCTGGTGCTCCCGCGCGAGCACCTCTTCCCCCTGCCCTACCAGGCCGGCACCGTCCTCTTCCACAGGGACGCGGATCCGAAGACGCTCGAGTACCTCCACAACCTGAGCTTCCCGCTCTTGGCGCCCAACTCCACCTTCCCCGACGACAACGTCCGCCAGGCGGTGGAGTGGGTGCTGGGGAAGGAGAAGCTGTCCCTGGAGGATCTGCGCATCGCCGAAGCGCCCAAGCTGCTCTTCTTCAAGCACGAAGAGCGCAAGGTGATCGCCTCCCCGCACAAGCTGGTGCTCGGCCGCTGGATGCCGGACGAGATCAACCGGGGAGAGAAGAAGCTCAACGTGGCCTTCACCCTGCCCCCGGGCTCGTACGCGACCCTGGTGATCAAGCGCCTCTTCCACTTCTCCTACCGCGAGGAGACGACGGAGGAGGTCCGCCCGCGCGTCCGGGAAGAGGCGCCCGCCGCGGAGGCTCAGGCCCCCAAGGCGCCCGCGCCCGCCGCCGCGCCGGTGCGTCCGCCCCGCCCCCGCAGCGAGGCGCGGCCCGCCAAGGCGCGCCCTGCCACCCCCACCGTCCGCGAACCGCCCAAGGGATTTCGGACCCTTCAAAAGGAGAAGAAGGTCGCCAAGGCCGCCGCCCAGGCCATCACCCGTGAGGCCGCCCGAGCAGGCAACCCCTCGAAAGCAAAGAAGAAATCCCCTCCGGGAGGACGCCGCTAGGGTGGCGCAATGGGTGGGGGGAACCGTCCGTAATGGAGGTGTGATGACTTCGACCCTTCAGGCCTCCCTCCTCCCGGACGCGTTCGGCATGATGTTCGCCGTGGACGCCGAGGAACTCCCGTACCGCGCAGAGGTTCAGGCCGCCCGCCGCGGAGACAAGCGTGCGTTCGAGTCCCTGGTGCGCAGCGTCCAGCGCCCGGTCTACGGCCTCTGCTTGCGGCTGCTCCGCACGGAGGCGGAGGCCTCCGAGGTGGCGCAGGAGACCTTCCTCCGGGCCTTCCAGAACCTCCACCGCTACGACGACGGCAAGTCCTTCGACGTGTGGGTGATGGCCATTGCGCGCAACCTCTGCCTGGACCTGCTGCGGCGCCGCACGCGGGTCCAGACGGACGACGTGGAGGACTTCAAGGACCGGCTGGCCTCTCCGGGGATGAGCCAGGAGGATGGGGCGATTGCCAAGGAGGAGCGCCAGTCGCTGGAGGCGGCGATGCGGACCCTCTCCGCCCAGGACCGCGAGGTGCTGGCGCTCTACTATGTGCAGAAGCGCACCACGAAGGAGATCGCCCAGATCATCGGCTGCGCGCCGGGGACGATCATGGCGCGGCTCTTCCGTTCACGGGAGAAGCTGCGCAAGCAGATGACGATGCATCTGGAAGGCGAGGACGCGCGATGAGCTGCCCGGATCTCGAGACCCTGTACCTGCGCGCCGCGGACGGCGACGAAGAGGCGATCTCGCACCTGGAGTCCTGCGAGGCCTGCACGGCCTTGATGGAGGCGCATCAGGAGCTGGAGCGGGATCTGCGGCACCTGAGCGATCCCTTCCCGCCCTCGCACTTCGTCGGTCAGGTGATGGCCCGCATCGAGGCCGCGCCGGTGCCCGTCCGGGTGGAGCTCCAGACCGGCTTCCTGATCCTGCTCGCCGCGCTGGCCCTGGGCGTGGGCGCGCTGGTCGCCGCGCCGCATGCCACCGCGGAGCTGGCCACCAACACGGCCACCTCCTTCCTCAATTGGCGGGAGGCCTTCTTCGCGTTCGCCAACGCCGCGGGGGCGCTGTGGAGCATCGCGGCCATCCCGCTGATCGCCGTGGTGAGCGCGCTGTTCCTCGCCTCGCTGGTCGGGCTGCGCCGCTTCGCCGGCGCCGCGCTGACGGAAGTGAAGGTGTCATGATGCGGAAACACTCCGTCCGGCCGTGGATCCTTCGTCCGCTGGTCCTCGTGCTGTTGCTCCTCTCGAGCCTGGCCCTGGCGGCCTCCGGCAAGGTCAGCTTGCAGTATCAGGGGCCGTTGGGTGGCGCGCTCAAGCAGCTGGCCGCGCAGGGCGGGATCAACCTGGTGGTGAGCGGAGACTTCAACCAGCCGGTCCAGCTTTTGTTCAAGGACATCCCGGCGGACGAGGCGCTGCGGATCGTCGCCAAGAGCAACCACCTTCAGCTGGAGCACGACGGCAGCGTGTGGACGCTCTCGCCGCTCCCGGCCGGGCAGACGGCGCTGACACCTCCGCCCGCAGTCGCGCCGGCGGCCAAGCCGGAGCTGGACGAGGACGCCGCGGAGGCGAACGCGGACGCCAACGACGAGGACGAGGACTCAGCGGAGGAGGCTCCGCCCGCGCCGCCCAACGGCTTTTCGATCACCCCTCCCATGCCTCCCGCCGGCCCGGTGCCACCGATGCGCTTCGGGCGGCACTCGGACCGGGATCTGGTGGGCACGGGTTCGGTGACGGTGGCGGAGGGACAGACGGTGGACCGCGCGGTGGCGTTCGGCGGGACGCTGACCGTGAACGGCACGGTGGAGGGAGACGCGACGGCGTTTGGCGGCAACCTGCACCTGGGGCCGCACGCGGTGGTGAAGGGGAAGGCGATCGCTTTCGGCGGTTCGGTGGAGCGAGAGGAGGGCGCGCGAATCGGCGGGCAGCAGATCTCCTTTGGCGACCGGCACGTGGGCAGCGTGTTGGCGGAGGGGTTGAGCGAAGGGGTGGCCAACGTCCAGACCCAGCCGGAGATCAGCCATTCGCATCCCATGTCCGCCATCGCCTGGTTCTTGATGGAGTTCGTGCTCTGCTTCGGGATGGGGTTTTTGTTCCTGATGTTCGTCCCCCAGCCGATGAAGCAGATCGAAGGCGAGCTGCGCCGCGACTGGCTCCGCTGCGGCGCGACGGGCTTTCTGGGTGCGCTGGCGGTGGGTCCGCTGTCGGTGCTGCTGGTGATCTCGGTGCTCGGGATCCTGGTCTTGCCGGTGCTGTGGATCGGCCTCGTGCTGGCCGCGTGCATGGGCTACACGGCGATCGCCAACGAGATCGGCATCCGGCTGCCGGTGCTGCGCGGGAAGAAGACCCAGGCCACGGTGCTGGCGGTGGGGACGGTGCTGCTGCTCCTGGTGAGCCGGCTCCCCCTCTTCGGTCCGCTGCTGTTGGCGCTGGTCGGAATCCTGGGGCTGGGTGCGATCATCCGCACGCGCTTCGGCACCCGCTCCCGTGGCCTCCCCGAGCCGGTCTGAGCCACCGCGCCAGGCAGAAGCCGGGCGCCTGAACCGCACAGCGTTCAAACCCAAGCCGAACCCAAGGAAGCGCCCCCTCCCCTCTCCCTGCCAGGAGAGGGGCCGGGGGTGAGGTTTTTCTAGAACCCCAGCGCCTTCATCACCCCGCCGGAGCCAACGAGCGACTGTCCGCCGTCACAGGCGTAGATGCCGCCGGTCATGTACGCCGCGGCGTCCGAGCAGAGGAAGAGCGCCAGGTCCGCGATCTCGTCCTTGGAGCCAAAGCGCCCCAGGGGCAGCGCCTGCCGCATCGCGTCCCGGATCTCCTCGGTGGGCGCCAGCCGGCTCATCCCTTCGGTCTCGTCAATGGGGCCCGGGGTGAGCGCGTTGACCCGGATGCCGGCGGGGCCCCACTCCAGCGCGAGCGTCTTGGTGAGCATGTCCACCCCCGCCTTGGCCGCGCACACGTGGCTCTGGAGCACCATCGGCTGGTAGGCCTGGGGCGCGGAGATGTTGAGGACCGCGGCGCCCGGCTGCCGGAGGTGCTCGAACGCCGCCCGGCAGACGTGGAAGGTCCCCAGGAGATCGATCTCGATCACGGAGCGGAACGCGTTGGAGGACATGCCAATGGCCGGCGCCGGGAAGTTTCCGGCCGCGCCGCACACCACCACGTCGATCGTCCCCAGCTTCGCCTTCACCTCCGCCAGCGCCTTCTCCACCGCCGCGTATTCGCGGACGTCGGCCGCGAGCCCCAGGACCTGACCGCCGAAGCGCCCAAGCTGCGCCGCCGCCGCGTCCAGTTTCTCCTGCTTGCGCCCCAACACCGCGACCTTCGCGCCGTGCTCCGCGAAGCGCTCCGCGATCCGGAGGTTGATCCCGCTGGTCCCTCCGCTGACGAACGCCACCTTCCCGGCCAACACCTTCTCTTTGAAGATCGACATGGAAACCCCTCCTGGCCGCGTCCTTAGCAGGATCGGGCCGTCCCGTTCCGGGCAGCCGACGTACCGAAACGGTCTAATCCAAATAACCGGCAACTCCAGACCGGGCCGTCCGACAATGGTGCACACCCGCGCTGTACCTGTCCCGGAGATCCCACATGAGGAAGCTGCTCACCCTTGGATTCGTGTTTTGTCTCGCCGCCTGCGGTGGGACCGCTGATCAGGACCTCGGCACGAGCGCCGACGCGCTGGTCGCGGGCGAGGCGGCGGTGTGTCCCGGTCCCCGGAGCGCGGGTTCGGCGCTGTGCCACGCGCACGTACTGGTGAACAGCAAGGGCAAGCCGGTCTCCACCCCCACCACGCCCTCCGGTTATGGCCCGGCGGATCTGGCCTCGGCGTACAACCTGCCCTCGCAGGCCGGGAGCAGCTGGAGCTGGAACGGCAAGGTGGTGGCGGTGGTGGACGCCTATGACGCGGCGACGGCGGAGGCGGACGTGAACGTCTACCGCAAGCAGTTCGGCCTGCCGCCCTGCACCACCGCCAGCGGCTGCTTCACCAAGGTGGGCCAGACCGGCACCGCCACCCTCCCGCGCGGCAACACCAGCTGGGGCCAGGAGACCTCGCTGGACCTGGACATGGTCAGCGCCGTCTGCGCGAACTGCAAGATCGTCCTGGTGGAGGCGACCACCGCTTCGATGGCGGACCTGGGCACGGCGGTGAACACGGCGGTGAACAAGTTCAACGCGGACGTGGTCAGCAACAGCTACGGCGGCAGCGAGTACGCCGGTGAGGTCAACGACGAGCAGACCTACTTCAACCACCCCGGGCACGTGATCGTGGTCAGCTCGGGCGACAGCGGCTACGGCGTGGAGTTCCCGGCGGCGTCGCAGTACGTGGTGTCGGTGGGCGGGACCTCGCTGACCAAGAGCAGCGGTTCGCGCGGCTGGTCGGAGACGGTGTGGAACCACGGCGGCGCGCCGGGCAGCGGCTGCAGCGCGTACGTGACCAAGCCCTCCTGGCAGAACGATGGCGACTGCGGCACGCGCACCGTGGCGGATGTCTCGGCGGTGGCGGATCCCTACACCGGCGTCGCGGTCTACGACTCCACGGCGAACCACGGGAGCAAGGGCTGGATGGTGTTCGGCGGGACCAGCGCCGCGGCCCCCATCGTCGGCGCGATCTACGCGCTGGGCGGGAACTCCGCCTCCTACCCGGCCGCGGGCCTGTACGGCAGCACCGCGGGGCTCTTCGACGTGACCTCGGGCTCCAACGGTTCGTGCGGCGGCAGCTACCTGTGCACCGCGGGCGCGGGCTTTGACGGGCCCACCGGCAACGGCACCCCGGACGGCCTGGCCGCGTTCTAGGCGCCCTTCAGCACGGATGTGACGGGCCCGGTGGAGACACCGGGCCCTTTCTTTTGCGGGGCCGGACGCTCATCGCCATTGGCGCGTCATTGGAACTTTGCGCAACTCGAGGAGCGTCAGGGCGATAATTTCTTACACCATGAGCATTCAGCCTACCCAGCCGAAGCGCGTCGTCCCGGTCTCCCTCCCTGAGCCGAAGTCCGCGGTCCCCGCTGCGGCCAGACCTGCCGCGCGGGCCCCGGCGGCGGATGTCTTCACCGCCAAGCCGCCTGTGGCGCCCGTGGCGTTGGGTGACGCTCGGGTGCGCGCCCCGGTGGCCGCGCCGGCCAAGGCCATGGTGGTCCCGCTGGATCCCGGTTCGTCGGAGGTGAAGAAGGCCGCGGCGGCGGTGGAAGCGGCCCTGCCGGCCCAGCTTCCGGTGATCGGGAAGGAAGACAGCTTTACCATTCGCGGCGCGGAGACCGACGAGCTGGGGATCACCCACGTCCGGATGGATCGCTCCCACAACGGGGTGCCGGTCTTCGGAGAGCAGGTGGTGGGGCACCTGGGCGCGGACGGCACGGTGAGCTCGGTGACCGGGTTGGTGGGGGAGATCCCCGCCTCGCTGGGCAAGGGCAGCCCGAAGACGTCCCAGGCCGAGGCAGCCCACATCATTGAGCGCCAGTTCGGGATGCAGCCCGGCGATCTGGATCCCCAGGAGCTGACCCGCACCCTGGTCCAGGGCAAGGACGGCAGCTACCGCGACACCTGGGAGATCCAGTCCTACTTCGCCAACGCCAAGCAGACCGCGCTGGTGGACATGGAGAGCGGCCAGATCGAAGCCTTTGGCGAACGAGACGGGATCATCGACGCCAACGCCAAGGACCGCGCCGCGAAGGCCGTGGCGGCGGCGGCGGCGGACCCGCGGGAGGCGCTGCGCAAGCGCACCCAGGCCCCGGCCGAAGGTCAGGGCAATGATCACACGCTCTACTCGGGCGACGTGGAGATAGGCGGCACCCCGGTGGGCACGGACGGGCGCCAGCAGATGCTGGACACCACCCGCGGAGACGGGATCGAGACCAACGACGCGCAGGGGCGGACCCAGGACGCGGAGGACCCGGTCGACCTCGTCGACAACAACGGCGCGTGGGGTGAGAGCACGGACCCCTCCGGCGCGCAGAACGGCGTGGACGCGCAGTACGGCGCCCAGATGACCTCGGACTTCTACCGGGACGTCCTCTCGCGCAGCTCGATCGACGGTCAGGGCGAGAAGCTGCTCTCCACCGTCAACGTCCGGCTCGAGGACCAGTTCGGGAACCTGGCGCCCAACGCGTTCTGGAATGGGACGCAGATGACCTACGGCGTGGGGGACGGCAAGGAGTTCGGGCCGCTCACCGAGCTGGACATCGCCGGGCACGAGATCAGCCACGGCCTCACCGAGCGCACCGCCGGCCTCATCTACCGGAACGAGAGCGGCGGGATCAACGAGTCCATGTCCGACATCCTCGGGACCGGCGTGGAGTGGTACGCGTCGCAGCAGAACGCGAACGTGAAGTTCGACTGGAACATCGGCGAGGACGCGTTCACGCCCGGGATTGACGGCGACGCGCTCCGGTACATGGCGGACCCCACCAAGGACGGGTACAGCCTGGACCACTACAGCCAGCTGAAGAACTTCCCCGCGGAAGACGGGATCGGCCCCGGAGATCCGAACAACGACAACGGCGGCGTCCACGCCAGCTCGGGGATCATGAACAACGCGTTCTACCTGCTGGCGCAAGGAGGGAAGAACCCCACCTCTGGCCAGGGCGTGGCCCAGGGGATCGGCATCGAGCCGTCGCTGAAGATCTTCGCGCGCGCGGTGCAGTGCTACATGACGCCGAACACCACCTTCGCGTTCGCCCGCGAGTCCACCCTCCACGCCGCGACGGATCTGTACGGCGCGGACTCGAAGGAGGTCCAGAGCCTGAAGCAGGCCTGGTCCGCGGTGGGCGTGGAGAGCACGGCCAGCTAGTCCGCGGCCCGGTCTGTCCGCCCCGCCCGCCCCAAGGTCAGGCTCGCCGCCGAGTCCACCTTCACGTTCACCACCCGCCCCGCGCGCTCCAGCACCCCCTCCACGAAGAGGAAGGTGGAGCTCAGGAGCGCCCGCCGGTGCCGTTCGAACAGGGCGGGCGGGACCACCAGGTTGGCGATCCCGGTCTCGTCCTCCACCGAGAGAAAGCAGAACCCCTTCGCGGTGGGCGGCCGCTGCCGGCAGATGATCAACCCGCCGATCCCGACGCGTCTCCCCGCCTGTGCCCGGGAGAGCGCCTGGGCGGTGAGCGCGCCGCGCCGGTCGAGCAGCGGGCGGAACAGCTCGGTGGGGTGCCGCTCCAACGACACGCCGACCGCCGCGAAGTCCCCCGCCACCCGCTCAGAGAGGGTGAGCGGCGGCAGCGCGGCGGAGGTGTCGTCCATGGCCATCCCGAAGAAGAGGTCGTCTTCGTCCAGGGGCCCCAGGGCCTGGATCTCCCAGATCGCCTCCCGCCTTCCACCGCAGATCCCATCCAGCGCGCCGGCCATCGCCAGCCGGACCAGCTCCGGCCGGGGGATCCGCGAGCGCTGGGCCAGCTCCCCCACGCTGGAGTAGGCGCCCTCCGGCAGCTGGCGGCGCGCGGCCACCAGCCGGTCCACGCTCTTGCGGGCGAGCCCGTTCACCTGCCGCAGCCCCAGCCGCACCGCCAGGGTCTTGCCCTCCCCGCCCCCGCCGTCCGGCTCCAGCGTGCAGTCCCAGTCGGACGCGTTGACGTCCACCCGGCGCACCTCCACCCCGTGGCGCCGGGCGTCCTCCACCAGGGTGTGCACCGCGTAGAAGCCCATCGGCTGGGAGTTGATCAACGCCGCGCAGAACGCGTCCGGGTGGAACCGCTTCAGGTACGCGGTGGCGTAGGCGATCAGCGCGAACGACGCCGAGTGCGACTCCGGGAAGCCGTAGTGCGCGAAGCCGCGGAACTGGGCGAAGCTCCGCTCGGCGAAGTCGCGCGAATAGCCCCGCGCCACGCAGCCCTCCACGAAGCGGCCCCGGAACGGGAGCAGGAGCTCCTCGGCGCGCTTGTGCGAGAGGATCCGCCGCAGCTCGTCCGCCTCGCCCGGGGAGAAGCCCGCCGCCACCATCGCGAGCTTCATCGCCTGCTCCTGGAACAGGGGCACCCCCAGCGTGCGCTCCAGGATGTGGCGCACCGCCTCGCTCGGGTACTCCACGGGCTCGCTCCCCTCCCGCCGCCGCAGGTAGGGGTGCACCATCTCGCCGATGATCGGGCCCGGCCGGATGATCGCGATCTCGATCACCAGATCGTAGAAGGTCCGCGGCTTGAGGCGCGGGAGCATGTTCATCTGCGCGCGGCTCTCCACCTGGAAGACGCCCACCGCGTCCGCTTCGCAGAGCATGTCGTAGACCCTGGGATCCTCCGCCGGGATCGTGGCCAGGGTGAGCGTCCGCCCGTGGTGCTGGGCCACCAGCGCGAAGCACTTGGCCACCACCGTCAACATCCCCAGGGCGAGCAGGTCCACCTTCAAAATCTGGAGCGCGTTGAGATCGTCCTTCTCCCACTGCACCACCGTGCGCCCGGCCATGGACGCGTTCTCGATCGGCACCAGATCGCTCAGCGCCTCGCGGGTGATCACGAAGCCGCCCAC
>Ga0164242_10001715_pt1 | contig 25842 bp, 27 predicted proteins | sample OricomgcompostMG_FD_108783 | JGI IMG/M metagenome (GOLD analysis project Ga0164242, IMG submission 108783) | Miracle-Growth compost microbial communities from Emeryville, California, USA - Original compost - Miracle growth compost (MG) ...
CGTGACTCCGGACGAGACCGCTCCGGTCGTTGCCGAGTCGACCTCACCGGCGGCGACCCCGACCGAATCGGCGTCGCCCGCCGACACCAAGGTCAACCACGGCACCTGCGTATCGCTCGCGGCTCACAGCACGCCCGCAGCGACCGACTCCCCGAACGCTCACGGCAAGCTGGTCTCCGAGATCGCCAAGTCGGACTGTGGCAAGGCGACCGACGGCGAGACCCACGGCAAGTCAGGTGAGTCGCACGGCAAGTCGGAGGCGACGCACGGCAAGCCGACGGCGATGCCGACTCAGGCGAAGGGCTATGGCAAGGGTGGCAACCCGGCCCACGGCAAGCCGACGACTGAACCCACTGGCGACAGCACCGACAGCACCGACGGCACCGACACGGGCGCCTCGCACGGCCGGTCCGGCGAGACCCACGGTCAGGCCGGCGAGTCGCACGGCAACAGCGGCCAGCACGGCAACCCGCACAGCTGACAGCTCAGATCTCGACGTCCACCACTACCGGCGCGTGGTCTGACGGACCCGTTCCTTTGCGAGCATCACGGTCGACGTAGGCGTCCTTGACGCCCGCGGCGACCGTCTTGCTTGCGTAGACCAGGTCGATGCGCATGCCTTCGTTCTTATGGAACATGCCGGCCCGATAGTCCCAGTAGGTGTAGTTCGTGGGGTACTTCATCCCACGGGGGATGACGTCGGTCAGGCCGAGGTCGCGGAGCGCTGCTAGCGCGTTGCGTTCAGGTTCGGTGACATGGGTCGCACCGACGAACTTCGATGCGTCCCAGACATCCTCATCGGTCGGAATGATGTTGAAGTCACCGGTGACGACGAAATGCTCGTTCGCCGTCACCTCGGCCTCGAGTGCGTCGCGAAGCGCGGCCAGCCATGCGAGCTTGTACGGATAGTGCGGGCTGTCCAACGTCCGCCCGTTCGGCACGTACACCGACCAGATCCGCAGCCCACCACAGGTCGCTCCCACGGCGCGCGCTTCCAGCTTCGGTGGCTCACCGATCAGTGCCGGCTCGTCCTCGTCCGGTGGCGGCTCGTACGCCGGCTGACCGGGAAAGTGCCGGGTGATGCCGTCGAGTCCCACGCGCGACAGGATCGCGACCCCGTTCCAGCGCCCTTCACCGTGCGCCGCGACTTCGTAGCCGAGCTCCGCAGCGCGGTCCCCAGGAAATGCGTCCGTCTCGCACTTGATCTCCTGCAGGCACAAGACGTCGGGCGCAGCGAGCTCGAGCCACTCGTTGAGACGGGGGAGCCGGGCGCCGACCGAGTTGACGTTCCACGTCGCGATCCGCACCCTGTCACCCTAAGGTCAGCATCATGGCGGACGCAGACTTGGTCGCGCTGCCGAAGGCGCATCTGCATCTGCACCTCACGGGCGGGATGCGGCACGCGACGCTTGTCGAGCTGGCCGGCAAGTACGGCGTGCGGCTCCCGGAGCGGCTGATCGACGAGGAGCCGGACAACTGGCGGGTGCTCGGTTGGGCGCGGTTCCAGCGGCTCTACGACCTTGCCCGCGCCGTGCTCCGGACGCCCGACGACATCAGGCGGCTCATTCTCGAGATCGCCGAGGACGAGCGGGCGAACGGTTCGCGGTGGCTCGAGCTCCAGGTCACGCCGAGCGGCTACGCGGCCCGCCTCGGTGACCTGGTGACTGCCATGGAGGTGTTCTGCAGCGCCGCCGCAGATGCCGAAGCTGCGACCGGTGTCGGTCTGCGGCTGATCGTGGCAGCGAACCGGACCCGGCCGCCCTGGGAGGCGGAGACGCAGGCCCGGCTCGCCGTACGGTTCGCCGACCAGGGCGTCGTCGGCTTCGGGCTGTCGAACGACGAGCGGCTGGGGCAGCCGGAGGATTTCGCCAAGGCGTTCCGGATCGCGCGCCAGGGTGGCCTGGTCGCGATGCCGCACGCGGGCGAGCTGCTCGGCGCCGAGTCCGTGGACCGGACCGTGCGCGCCCTTAACCCGGTGCGAATCGGACACGGCGTACGGGCGGTCGAGGATCCGCAGGTCCTCGACCTGCTGGCCGAGCGGGGGATCGCGTGCGAGGTGTGCCCGGCGTCGAACGTAGCGCTCGGCGTGGTCGGCGACCACGCCGATGTGCCGCTGCGCCGGTTCGCAGACGCCGGCGTACCCGTCGTGCTAGCCGCCGACGACCCGTTGCTGTTCGGCGCGTCGCTGGTGGAGCAGTACGTCGTCGCGCGCGGTGCGCTCGGCCACTCGCGGGCGGAGCTGGCGCACCTGGCGCGCACGTCGATCGACGTCTCGACGATGCCCGACAGCGTCGCGCGCATGGTGCGCGCCGACATCGACGCCTGGGAAGACGATGAGCCCGCGGCCGTCAGCTGACGACCGCGGGCTCATCGAAGAAGCTGCTCGCTACTTGAGGGTCACGAGCCGCCACATGCCCATGGCGGCGTGCGGCATCCCGGTCTCCTTGTCCGGCCAGAAGCACATGAGGAGGTACTTGCCGGCCGGCACGTGCTGAAGGTGGAAGGTGACGTTCGCACCCGGTGAGAACACTCCACTGGAGGCGTAGTGCTTGAGACCGAACGCGGGCTCGCCCTCGGCTCCCGAGCTGAAGTAGGCCTTGACGTCCTTCTTCGTGGTCGACTTCTTGACTTCGTTGAGGACCATGAAGTGCGGCTGGTCTGAGGTGTTCTTCAACCGGATCCAGCCGTTGTGCTGGACCGACTTCGGCGCGTCCCACCTGGAGCCGTCGACCGCGGCGAAGGTGCCGTCGAGCGCGGCGGACTGACGCTTCACGGCCGTGCCCTTGACGGTCAGCACCGCGGCGCCGTTGCCGTTCTGGTCGGCAATGAAGTACTCGCCGGCCTTCTTGAGCAGGACTGTGAACTCGCCGGCCTTGCCGCGGCGTACCTCGACCCCGCCGAGCCAGGTGACATTGGTGTCGAGCCGCTGGATGGCGTCGAGATCGCCCTTCTCGAGCCCGGCGTCGGCGTCCGGCCCCAGCTGGTCAGGGGTGTAGCCGTCGTGCAGCTGGGCGACCTGCAGTGTGTGGTCACCCTTGGGTGCGGTGACCTCGAAAGTGACACGACCGGCGCGGACCGAGTCGCGGTCGAGCTTGACGGTCTGTTTGGTGACCTTGGCGTGGATGACGACCGCTGGCTTCTTCGCGGCGGGATGCGCACCCGCATCGGTGGCGGCCAAACCCGCCCCGCCGGCCGCGACGGCGATCACTGCGGCACTGACTGCCGTGGCCTGGTGTCTCTTGCTGAAGTTCAATGAGTCTCCCCGGATCAGAGGCGGCCCCCGTGGCGCCTGATCCCAGGGACGGTAGCACCATGCAACCTTTGATCTTGAACCTTCTTTGGTCCGTGTCTGCGATGCCTGTAGGCATCGCAGACACGGACACCTTGAGGGGCTGTGGATCGGTCGTGCTTCAGCCGCGCGAAACGAGCCAGGCTCTGCTGGTGCCCGACGCATTCGAGCTGCCACAGCGACTCAACCCTGGCACCCGGCCGCTGCTGGCCGGGCTCGCCGAACAGCAGGAAGGCGTAGCACGCCGCGACCAGCTGTACGGCTGCAGGGAAGTGGTTGTCGTCATGCACAACGGGGCACTTGCCCGCCGCCAGCAGATGTGGGCGGCCATCCTGAACGCCGGCCACCCCGCAGCGCTAGCGGCGCGCACCGCCGTGGCCGAGAGGTTCGGGTCGACAGCTCTGGGCGCCGTCGCTACCTAGACGCAACTCTGCGGCGAAAGGACGGCGGGGTGATTCGTGTGGAAGTCGACGGGCGCTCCATCTCGTGGCGTCGACGTACTGGTCCGACATGGCCCGGGGCAACGATCTGGTGATCGGAAACGAACGCGTCCTCCGTTTCCCTAGCTTCGTGATCCATTCAAATGACCAGTGCACGTAGCCTGGAATGTCGTGGCCCAACGCACCGATCTCCGCAACGTCGCGATCATCGCTCATGTCGATCACGGCAAGACCACGCTCGTCGACGCGATGCTGTGGCAGTCAGGCGCCTTCACCGCGCATCAGGCTGACGAGGGCAGCGTCGCCGAGCGCGTCATGGACTCGATGGACCTGGAGCGCGAAAAGGGCATCACGATCCTCGCCAAGAACACCGCAGTCCGCCACGGCGACCTGACGATCAACATCGTCGACACCCCCGGACATGCCGACTTCGGCGGCGAGGTCGAACGGGCACTTTCGATGGTCGACGGCGTGGCGCTGCTCGTCGATGCAAGCGAAGGGCCGCTGCCCCAGACCCGATTCGTGTTGCGCAAGGCGCTCGCGGCGGACCTGCCCGTCGTCCTCATCATCAACAAGGTCGACCGATCGGACGCGCGAATCGCCGAGGTGGTCGACGAGACCTACGAGCTGTTCCTCGACCTCGACGCCGACGAACACCAGATCGACTTCCCGATCGTCTACTGCCAGGCGAAGACCGGACAGGCCTCGCTGACCCGGCCGGCGGACGGCGGCAGCCCGGACAGCCCAGACCTCGAGCCGTTGTTCCAGGTCCTGCGTGACACGATCCCGGCACCGACGTACGACGAGACCGCGCCGCTGCAAGCGCATGTCACCAATCTCGACGCCTCGCCGTACCTGGGTCGGCTTGCACTGTGCCGCATCCACAACGGCGAGCTGAAGAAGGGGCAGACCGTCGCCTGGTGCCGCCACGACGGCAGCATCGAGAAGGTGCGGCTCACCGAGCTGCTCGGCACGGAGGCGCTCGAGCGGGTACCGATCGAGGTGGCCGGGCCGGGCGACATCGTCGCGATCGCCGGCATCCCAGACATCATGATCGGCGACACGCTCGCCGATCCGGAGGACTCGCGGCCGCTTCCGGTCATCACCATCGACGAGCCGAGCATCTCCATGACGATCGGCATCAACACCTCCCCGCTTGCCGGGCAGAGCGGCAAGAAGCTGACTGCGCGGCTGGTGAAGAACCGCCTCGACAGCGAGCTCGTCGGCAATGTCTCGATCCGGGTCATGCCGACCGACCGCCCCGACACCTGGGAGGTGCAGGGCCGTGGCGAGCTACAGCTGGCGATCCTCGTGGAGCTGATGCGGCGTGAAGCCTTCGAGCTGACAGTCGGAAAGCCGCAGGTCGTCACTCGCGAGATCGATGGCAAGGTGCACGAGCCGGTTGAGCGCCTCACCATCGATGCGCCCAGTGATTACCAAGGCGTGCTGATCCAGCTGATGGCTCTGCGCAAGGGCCGGCTGGAGCAGATGGTCGACCACGGGACCGGCTGGGTGCGCATGGAGTATCTCGTGCCGGCCAGAGGCCTCATCGGTTTCCGGACGGAGTTCCTCACCGAGACCCGCGGCACCGGCCTGCTGCATCACGTGCACGAGGGCTACGAGCCGTGGTTCGGCGAGCTGCGCACCCGCCCGACCGGATCCCTGGTCGCCGACCGAGCCGGCTCAACGACGGCCTTCGCTCTCGCCAACCTGCAGGAACGCGGCACGATGTTCGTCGGCCCGGGCACCGATGTCTACGAAGGCATGATCGTCGGCGAGAACTCACGGTCGGACGACATCGACGTCAACCCGACCAAGGAGAAGAAGCTCACCAACATGCGAGCGAGCACGGGCGACGTGCTCGTACCCCTGATCCCCCACAAGGTGCTCAGCCTCGAGCAGTCCCTGGAGTTCTGCCGCGAGGACGAGTGCGTCGAGGTGACGCCGCAGACGGTCCGCCTGCGCAAGGTCACTCTGGACGCGGCGACCAGATATCGAGAGGCTAAGCGGCGTAGCAACTAAGGGGGCGTGGCTATGGGCCTTTTCAGCAAGGTCACCGAAGCGCGGATGAAGGATCCCGTCGAGGGCGTACTGCGGATCGTAGGGATCACCAGTCCGATCCCGACTGCGACAAGCTGCAACTACCGGCTCGACGGTGTGGTGTCGGCCGAGGGGATGATGCCCACGGCGATCGTCCACAAGGGTGTGGCATCGATCAACCGCTGGCCCTCACCCGGAGACGAGCTGCCGGTCACGGTGGACCGCGAGAAGCCTGATCGGCTCATCATCCACTGGAAGGAGCTGCCGACCGGCGCGCAGGCGGCACAGAGCATGGCCGAGCAGCTCGCCGCCCAGATGCGGGGCGATGGCGCACCCTCCGCCGGAACTGCGACGTCGAGCACGACAGTGACCGTCAACGGGAAGACCGTCAACCTTCCCCCTGGTACGCCATCCGGCTTGGGCGCGTTGATCGAGAACGTGGTCGCACAGGCCGGCCAGCGGCAGGCTCAGTACGGCGGAATGGCGGGCGCCATGCCGTCGATGCCGACCATCAGCAACGACGACATCCTCGCCCGCGGGATCTCGGGCAACGCCACCCTGCTCGGCACGTTCCCGCCGCCTGTTCCGGTGGTGGAGGAGGGCCGCACCGGAGTCGGGCTGATGCTCAACGTGATGATCGACGGGCGCGCGCCGTACCAGATCCAGAACGTCTACGCGGTCCCGCAGGAGAAGGTTGCGGCGCTGAAGGCGGGCAGCCTGCTGCCGGTGCGTGCCGACCAGACGATGCCGAACCTCGTCGCGATCGACTGGAACTCGGTCAGGGTCTGAGGCTCAGCCGCGCAATGCGTCGTACCTGACGCCGGTCAGCTCCTCGGAGACCGACCACAGCCGGGCCGCGGTGTCGAGATCCTTCGACGCCGGGACCGAGTCCACTCGCTTCGGGTAGCCGAACGACTCGGCGATGCCGTTCGGCCCGAAGTACTCGCCGCCCCTGACGTCCGGTGCGGTCGCGGCGTACAGCTGCGGCAGTGCGCCCCTGGCGGCGGACTGGCTGATCAGCCGCGCCCCGGCCGGCATGACGAGTCGTTTGATGATGTTGTCCTGCGCACTCACCGTCACCAGGTTCGTCGCGGACGTGCCGGGGTGCGCCGCGACGCTCATCAGCGCTGACCCGACGGCGGACAGCCGGCGTTGCAGCTCGTAGGCGAACAGCAGATTGGCGAGCTTCGTGCTCGAGTACACCCGCCACTTCCGGTAGCTCCGCTCCGACATGAGGTCGTCGAAGTCGATCCGGCCCGGCTTGTGCGCCGTGCTGCTCACCGTGACCACGCGGGCATGCGGGGTGCGCAGAAGCAGGGGCAGCAGCAGGCCGGTCAAGGCGAAGTGGCCGAGGTGGTTGGTGCCGAACTGCATCTCGAAGCCGTCGGCCGTCACCTGGCGGGGAATCGCCATGACGCCGGCGTTGTTGATCAGCAGGTCCACCGACGGGTACGACGCCTGGATGCCGTCGGCGAACGAGCGGACGTTCGCCAGGTCGGCGAGATCGAGGCCCCGGAGGTCGACGTCGGCACGGGGGACCTCAGCGATGATCCTTGCGACCGCTTCCTTGCCCCGTACGTCGCTGCGCGAGGCGACTACGACCTTCGCGCCGTGGCGCGCGAGCTCGAGCGCGGTGTGGAACCCGAGACCGCTGTTCGCGCCGGTGACAACGGCTACCCGACCGGTTTGGTCCGGGATGTCTTGCGCTGTCCATCTCGCCATGGCGCGAATGATGGCACGCGGGCGGGAATCCTTGCGGGGTTGCGCTACGTTAAGCACACGGACGCCGAGAGGCGGCCGCCGGCTCGATCCATGGCCCCCGGTCCCAACCTTTGTCGCCTAGAGCGAACCATTGCCGAGAGGCAGACCTGGCGAGTCGGACGCGAGAGCTCGGACCCTCAGTGGTCCGAGCTCTTCGTGTTTCTCCGGCGCTCCAGACGCCCGAAGTAGACCGGCTCGTTGAGGTCGACGTCGGCGAGCGCGCCCCGCAGCAGCTGCAGCGCGTTGCGGGTCAGCGCATCTGCGTCGGCCGGGTCGAGGTCGAGCTCGACCGCCACGCCCGTGGCGCCTTCGCCGAGTCCGATCGCCACCACGGCGGCGGCTCGCTCGGCCGGCGGGAGGGCGGCGAGCGCGTCGTACAGCAGTGCGGTGAGCGCGCCGTCGTCGAGACCTTCGGGGGCGCTGACGTTGTCCGCGATCGTGCCCGGGGAGATCGGGCGTAGCCGCGGCGGGCGGTCCGAGGACATCAATCCACGCTACGCGGGCGCGAACGCTTCCAGGATCTGGTGGGCAACATCAAGCGATCGAGTGGCGTCAGCATCGGGGTTGCCGATCTCCTCGTCGAAGTTCAGGTCGAGGAAGACCTCGGTCGCTCCGGCCGCGGCGTAGTGCTCGAGGCCCGCCCGGATCACCTCGATCGGTCCGGTCAGTGGTCCGGCGTCGGGGTCGGCCACGTCCCGCAGGCGCGCCACGCCTCGGATGACGATGCGCACCTCGTCCGGATTGCGCCCCGCCTCGCTCGCGCCGCGGCGCACCGTGTCGACCGCCGCCGGAAGGTCAGCGACGGCGAATCGGCTGGAGGAGATCCAGCCCTCGGCGAGGGCGCCTGCGCGACGGAGCGCGGCCGGTGCCGTCCCACCGAGCAGGACGGGTGGATGCGGCTGCTGCACCGGCCGCGGATCGACCCAGCCGCGCGGCACCTTGTAGAACTCTCCACTGAACTCCGCGGGATCGCCGGTCCAGATCTCGTCGAGGCAGGCCAGGTACTCGGCCATCCGCGCGCCCTTGCGGGTCGGGTCGGCGCCGGTCGCCTCGTACTCATCGGGCGACCAGCCGATGCCGAGCCCGGCGTCCAGCCGGCCGCCCGACACGATGTCGAGGCTGGTCATCGCCTTGGCCAGGGCGATCGGCGGATAGAACGGCGCGTTCACCACGGCGAAGCCGAGCCGGATCCGCTGCGTCACGCCGGCCAGGAACGAGGCGATCACGATCGGGTCGTGCACGCTGCGGTACGGCGGAGCGAGTCGCATCGGCTCCGGCCAGTCGGAGTAGATGAGGCGCGAGAAGGTCCACAGCGACGCGTAGCCGAGCTCTTCAGCTCGCTGCGAGATCGCGACCTGGTTGGCAGGAGTCGCCCACGCCCCCGACACCGGCGCACCGAATCCGATCAGCATTCCTCGAAGATAGAGCGGTGACCTCGCCGTACCGGATCTGCTTCGTCTGCATGGGCAACATCTGCCGGTCCCCGATCGCCGAGGTGGTGATGCGGGCGAAGGTCGCGAAATCCGGGCTAGCCGACCGGATCACCGTCGACAGCGCCGGCACCGGCGACTGGCATGCCGGCGGTCCGGCCGATGACCGGACGATCGACACGCTGCGGGCGCATGGGTACGACGGCGGCAGCCACATCGCCAGGCAGTTCAAGGCGGCCTGGTTCGACGACGTCGATCTGGTCGTCGCCATGGACGGCAAGAATCTGCAGTCGCTACGTTGGCTGGCCGGTGGTGACCAGGTCGACAAGATCGTGCGGTTGCGGTCCTTCGACCCGGCGAGTCGCGGTGGTGACCTCGACGTGCCCGACCCCTATTACGGCGGCGACGACCAGTTCGAAGCGGTGCTGGCGCTGGTCGAGGCCGCCTGCGACGGACTGCTCGATCACGTCTGCTCGGTACTGGGCTGAGATCGCGAGGCCGCCCGCTGTGGACAGCTGACGCTCGTCCACTGACCCGGTCGTAGCGCTCGCCTCGCGGGCCGGCGCCAGCCGATGTTGCGCGGCGTGACGCCACCCGACCGCCCCACGATCCGGCTGAGCTCGCCCGGGGACATGGCCATCGCCATCCCGATGCTGCTCGGTTACCACCCCGAGGAGAGCCTCGTCGTCAGCTGCATCCGCGGCCCGGCGGTCGACCTGACGATGCGCTTCGACCTCGATGACCTTCCGCTCGCGGCGGATCTCGCCGATGAGCTGGCCCGTCGAATCGAGATCGCGAGGGCCGACGTCACCTTCGTCGCGGTGTTCACCGACCAGCGACCCGGCTCGGGCGTCCTGCCGTACGACGCGCTGGTCGAGCAGCTCTACGCCGACGGCCGGCTGCGAGTCGCCGATGCCGTTCTGGTGAGCGGGCGTCGCTGGTGGGCCTACCTCTGCTCAGATCTGGCGTGCTGCCCGGTGGGGGGCCGGCCGCTCGACGACAGCTCCGAGGTCGCGACGAGCCTCAGCGCTGCCTTCGCGCTGGCGGGGTCAAGCGTCCTGGCCGGTCGCGACGAGCTCGCCAGGTCCATCGGGTTCGACGTGTCCCTCGACGCTGCTGCGGCAGATCGCCGCCTGCGCCGCGCCGCGAAGCGTGCAACCGCCCTGGCGCAACCACAGCGGCTGGCTGAGCTCCGGACCCTGGTCGACACCTTGGTCGAGCGGTTCGACGACCCGCGCGCCGAGGCGACGGATGCCGAGGTCGCTTCCCTCGCCGGCCTGCTTCACGACGTGACGGCCCGCGACGACCTTCTCGTCCAGGCGGTCTCGCCGCCGCGGCGTGCCGCCATTCTGCGGGTGTTGCGCGTCGCGGTGCGATGCATCCCGCCGCCGCACGACGCACCGTTGTGCACGGCCCTCGCATGGTTCTCGTACGCCGACGGGGACGGCACCACGGCGAACATCGCCCTGGACCGGGCTCTGGCGTCGACACCCGACTACTCGTTGGCGCTCCTGATCGAGGCGAGCCTCGAGCGCCAGGTCCCACCACACGCACTGGTGGAGGTGATGGAAGGGGCCGCTCGCGACACCGGTGCGTGGGATGCGGCAGGCTGACCGGGTGCCTCGAGCTGTCGTCGTCGGCGCCGGCCCCGGTGGTCTGGCGGCGGCGGCGATGCTCCGGCGACACGGCGTCGAGACCGAGATCGTCGAGCGAACCGACGCGGTCGCCTCGGCCTGGCGCGGTCACTACGAACGGCTGCACCTTCACACCGTCCGTTGGCTGTCGCACCTTCCCGGCTACCGGATCCCGCGCCGCTACGGGCCGTGGGTGTCCCGTGATGACGTCGTGCGCTACCTCGAGGACTACGCGGCGCACCACGGCTTGCAGCCGTCGTTCGGGACGACAATCGAACGCATCGAACGCGGCTCCGACGGCTGGACGCTGCGCAGCCCGCAAGGCGACCGGACGAGTCGCAGCGTGGTGGTTGCGACTGGGCACAACCACACGCCCTTGCTGCCCGATTGGCCGGGCGCCTCGGGGTATCGACGAGAGCTGTTGCACGCCAGCCGCTACCGAAACGCCGCGCCGTACGCCGGACGGGATGTCCTCGTCGTGGGCTCCGGTAACACCGGAGCAGAGATCGCACTCGACCTGGCTGAGTCCGGCGCCGGCCGGGTGCGGGTGGCCGTCCGCACGCCGCCGCACATCGTGCTGCGCCAGCAGGGAATCGTCTACAACCCGACCCTCGGCGTGGTCTTTCGGCATGTGCCACCGAGGCTCTTCGACCCGATCGCGTTGCGGATGCGGCGGATGGCACTCGGTGACCTGTCCCGCTACGGCCTTCCGGAGCCACCTGAGGGCCTGCTCGCACGGGTCGCCCGTGACGACCAGATTCCGCTCGTCGACATGGGATTCCTCGATGTCGTCAAAGCAGGCGGGATCGAGATCGTCGGGGGCGTCAGCGGCTTCGACGAGGAGACGGTGACGCTCGCGGACGGCACGTCGATCGACCCGGACGTCGTGATCGCCGCGACCGGCTACCGCCGCAACCTCGAGCCGCTGGTGGGCCACCTCGGCGTCCTGAACGCCGCGGGTCGTCCTAGCGTGCATGGGACGGCGACGCATCCCGCCGCGCCCAACCTGTGGTTCACGGGGTTCACGAACCCGGTGAGCGGGATGTTTCGCGAGATGGGAATCGACGCGCGCAGGATCGCTCGCGCCGTGGCGAAGAAGGGATAGCGCGTGGGGCGGATCACTCGGCGGGGGCTGCTGCAAGGTGGCGCCGCGCTGTCCGTGGCCGCCGGCGTCGGATCGGCTACGGCCGCGTCCGCCGAGCCGGTGGGGCGGCGGCATCGGCAGGTCGACGTTGTCGTGGTTGGCGCCGGCCTGGCCGGCCTGTCGGCAGCGCGCCGGCTGCAGGGCCATGGCCACTCGGTGCTCGTCCTCGAAGCGCGGGATCGCGTCGGCGGGCGCACGCTCAACAAGGCGCTGCCCCACGGTTACCACGCCGACATGGGCGGCACCTGGATCGGCCCGACGCAGACCGAGATCGCGAAGCTCGCGAAGGAGATGCGCGTCCATGCGTTCCCGCAGCCGGACAGCGGTCAACAGGTCTTCTTCAACGGCGATGGCGTCATCAAGTACGACGACACCACGCCGTTGCTCGGCACCGCCCCACCCGACCCGACGATCCTGCCGGACATCCTCACCGTCATCCCGCTGATCGACCAGCTCGCGACGACGATCCCGATCGACAAGCCGTGGGCGGCGGTCAACGCTTCGGAGTACGACAGGCTCACCCTCGACGGCTGGTTGCGCGGTATCGCGCCGGTGGCGACGAACAAGTTCATGAAGGTCGTGTCGGCGGCGTTCGAGTCGATCGCCGGCGCCGAGCCGCGCGACGTCTCCCTACTCGATGCCCTTGCCTACGTGTCGACCGCCACGGACGGTTCGACCGACGGCACCTTCGAGCGCCTGATCAACACCCGCGGCGGGGCGCAGGCGGAGCGCTTCGTCGAAGGCGCGCAGATGATCGCGATCCGGCTGGCGAAGCACATCGGCCACGATCGCGTGCAGCTTCGCAACCCGGTGTACAAGATCGAGCAGCATCGCCACGGAGTGACAGTCGTGGCGGAGCACATCACGGTACGGGCGAAGTATGTGATTGTCGCGATCCCGCCGACCCTTGCCGGACGCATCGAGTACGACCCGCTGATGCCGTCGTTGCGTGACGGGCTTACGCAACGCCACCCGCAGGGTGCCCTCATCAAGGTCGAAGCCTTCTTCGACCGCCCGTGGTGGCGTGACAACGGACTGACCGGTGCGGCCGTGAGCACTCGCGGACCCGCGAAGACGACATTCGATGTCTCGCCCCAGGACGGCAAGATCGGTGGCCTGCTCGGTTTCGTCGGTGGTGACGAGGCTCGCAGGTACAGCGGCCATCCAGCGGCGCTGAAGCGAGCGGTGCTGAGCAACTTCTCGCTGTTCTTCAATGACGGCAAGGCGATTCCCAAACCGACGTCGATGCACATCATGGACTGGACGATGGAGGAGTGGACGCGCGGCTGCCCGGTTGCTATCGCCGCACCCGGCGTTCTCACCGAGTACGGCCCGCACATCGCCAAACCGGTCGGCCGGATTCACTGGGCGGGCACTGAGACGGCGACGTACTGGCACGGTTACATGGACGGCGCTGTGCGTTCCGGCTACCGCGCCGCCGCCGAGGTGCGAGCCAAGCTGTGAGACGCCGCGTTCTGGTGGTCGTGGCGGCGCTCGCGGCGACTGTCGGTGGGATCGGATCGACGATGGCCGGGCCCGGCGCCTACGGGCACGTGTCGGTCTTCGCCCGGATCGCCGCGCCAGGTGAGCCCTCCTTGACCTTGGTGACCCCTGGCCAGCGGCGGGTCTTCGTCGGAACGTTCGAGGATGTGACGGGCAGCGACTCGTCTGCGTCGAAGGTCTTCGAGTACGACGCGCACGGCAAGCTGCTCAAGACCTTCGTGGTCAAGGGCCAGACGCCGGGCAAGGCCCACGGGGTACAGGTGGCCGCCCGGGACCACCGTGGCCGGCTCTACCTGCTCGACCAGGAGCCCGCGCGAGCCGTCGTGCTCAATCCGAGAACCGGCGCTCAGCGCACCTACGCAACCTTCGCGGACGTGCCGACGTGCGCGTCCGTGCATCGCACGACCGGATGCAGCAACGCCGTCCTCGACAGCGCGCCCGAGCCCGACTACGCCGCATGGCTCCCGGACGGGAGCATGCTCGTCACCGACTATGCGCAACAACTGATCTGGCGTGTCCCTGCAGGCGGTGGCAAGGCGCGCGTCTGGTTCAACAGCGCGCGGCTCGACGGAGAGCTCTTCGGACCCGCCGGCGTCGTCCTGATGCCGGGCCATCGGAGCGTGCTCGTCACGGCCGCGACCGGCGGCATCACGACGATCGACCTGCCGAACAACTCGGCGCGGGGCAGGCTCTACCGAATCCGGCTGGGTAAGCACTTTCGCGCCGGCAAGGTCGTCACGCTGTGGTCGAGCGATCCGGCGCAAGCCCCCGACGGATTCGCGGTGTCGGCCGACCACCGACATGTCTTCATCGCGATGGCCGGTCCGGCAGCGAACTGTGTCGTCGAGGTGGCCAGGCAATATCGTGGCTGGCGTCAGGTCTGGCAGGTCCCGTCCTGCGTGCACGGCAGCGGCAGCGACTCGCCCGTGACCTGGGACACGCCGACGAGCGTCCAGTTCCTCAACCACAGCATTCTGGTGACGAATCAGGCGTACTTCACCGGCATCGCGACGCACTGGGTCGTCTTCCGGGTCAGCGTGCCGCTGCGCGGGATGCCGACTTACGTGCCGAACGACGCCGGCGAGGGGGCTTGAGCGGACCGCCTCGCTTGGCCGACCAGACCTGGTCGGTGCCGATCGCGACCAGGTCGAGCAAGGTGGTCGGGCTCGGCTCGAGTCGCTCCTTCAGCATTGTCCAGAGCCGGCGATCGGTGTGCGCGGGACGTCCGTCCTCGCGATGCACCGCGACCAGGACCCCCGGCGCGGCGACGTCGGTGATCATGCGCTCCAGATAGCGGGCGAAGAACTGGTCTGCCCCGTTGGCGGTCTCCGTCGGCCTCTGCACCAGGCCGACGCGGCCGCCTTCGCGGACGAACAGCAGCTGGACGGCGCCGTCGGGAGACTCACCCGCGGACGCTCGGCGGATCGCGGCTAGCGACGGGCAGCGCACCGGCATCCGTTGAGCGTCGAACAGCCGCGGCCGGCCTCGCCATCCCCAACTTCGCGATGTGGACAACACTGACGGGGTGCGGCGGGCAGCGGTGGTTCCGGCACCGGTGCTCGTCCTCGGCGGGATCGCCAGCGTGCAAAGCGGTGCGGCGATCGCTACCAAGCTGTTTCCGCAGGTCGGCGCCGGCGGCGCGGTATTCCTTCGGCTCGGGCTGTCTGCGGTGATCGTGTGTCTCGTCGTTCGGCCCGCGATCTCACAAGTGCGCGGCGACGTGATGCTGATGCTCGCGTACGGCGTCGTGCTCGGTGCGATGAACCTGTCGTTCTACCTGGCGCTGGATCGGATCCCCCTCGGCGTCGCCGTGACGATCGAGTTCCTCGGCCCGCTGACGGTGGCGGTCGGCGGCTCGCGTCGCCGCCTCGACCTGGTGTGGGTGGTGCTCGCCGCCGCCGGCGTCGTCCTGCTCGCGGGGGGCGGCGACCGGCTCGCCGTGTCAGGCGTGGTGTTCGCGGCGGTCGCGGCCGTGTGCTGGGCGACGTACATCCTGCTCGCCCAACGGGTAGGGCGGGCCGTGCCCGGTATGACGGGCCTCGCGGTCGCACTCGTGGCGGGCGCGGCGCTGACCGCGCCCTACGGCATCGCGGCCGGCGGGACCGCCCTCGTGCAGCCGTCGGCGATCGGGAAGGGTGCGGCAATCGCGGTCCTGTCCTCTGCGATCCCGTACTCCCTCGAGCTCGCTGCGCTTCGTCGACTGCGGGCGGCGACCTTCGGCGTGCTGATGTCGCTGGAGCCGGCGATGGCCGCGCTGTCGGGCCTCGTCTTCCTCGGCCAGCACCTCCGGGCCCTGGAGTGGGTCGCGGTCGGTTGTGTGATGGTCGCTTCGGTCGGCGCGACCTCGACGTCGGGAGCGACCGAGTCGGTCGAGATGATCGACGGGTGAAGCTCGAGCTGCTGCAGGACGCCGAGCGCCCCGCCGGATGGTGGCTGATCGTCGATCGGTCCGAGCAGTCGTTCGTGGACCTCGCCGACCCTACGCACCTCGAGTTCGAGTACGTCCAGATGATGGCCTACGTCATCGAGACGACCTTCCCCGAAGACATGACGCTGGACGCCCTGCACCTCGGCGGTGGGCTGTGTACGGTCCCGCGCTGGCTTGCCGCCGTCTATCCGGGCTCGAGGCAGCAGGTCGCGGAGGCGGACGAAGAGGTCGCGCGAATCGCGACCTCGCTCGGCTCGCTGCCCGGGATCGACCTTCGCGTCGAGGACGCCCACGCGGTCCTGGAGCGTACGACCCCGGCGTCCGTCGACCTGCTGGTCAGTGACGTCTACCTCGGTCCCGAGACAGTGATGTCTCTCTACCCGCAACCGGCGTTGGTCGCGGCGCGCACGGTGCTGCGCCACGACGGCCTCTATCTCTGCAACATCTCGGACGCGGCGCCGTTCGACCTCGCGAAGACAGTGGCCGGAATGTTGCGGGGGCTGTATGCCGAGATCGCGCTGCTCGCCCAGCCCGGCGTGCTGCGCGGACGGCGGTCCGGGAACATCGTGCTCGCCGCCACCGACGGCGGGCTGGATACCGAAGAGCTCGGTCGGCGCGCCGCCGGAGGGGCGCTGCGGGTCAGCCTCATGGTTGACGACGACCTCGATGAGTTCATCGGCGCGGCGGAGCCGGTGCATGACGAGTCAGCCTTGCCGCGTTCCGGCGAGTCAGCCGTCCGCCGACTCCGCTGACACGTGCGCGAGCGTGTCGACGCTGTCGACGAGGGGGTCGAGGTGGGCGGCGAGCAGGGCCAGGCGTCGCGCGTGCAGACCGGTCGGGTCGCCCGGCACGTCAGCGTCGAGCGCCTCCTGCATCTCGCGCAGCCGGGACACCTCCGCCGGCCCATGTTCCGCGACGGTGTGCAGCGCGTCCACGATCGCGTCCCGCAGCCCCGCGACCTCGGGGACCGCGACATGCTCGGTCGCGTCCTCGACCGTTGCCCGTAGCGCATGAAGCGCGATCACGATGCGACGTGCGGCCGCGAGCCTGCCTGACTCCGTCGCGATGTCGGCCCGCCCGCGGGCCGGCTCCGCCGCCGCACGAGTGAGCGATGCGGTCGCGGCGAGGCGGGCTCGCCGCGCAGCACCGGCGGCTGCTCCGACCGCATCCGTGTCGGCTCCCGCTGGATCGACGTAACAGTCGAGGACGGCCTCGGCGTAGGCCGCGAGCGCATCCAGCAGATCGCCGACCGTGCTGCGAAGGGTGTGCCGTTCCCAGGTGGGCCAGACCAGATAGCCGGTGAGGGCCAGGCCGCCGCCGACGAGCGTGTCGAGCCCTCGGTCGGCGACGGTTGAGAGTCCGCCGCCGCCCAGCGGTGCGAGCAACAGGACGACGAGCGCCGTTATCGCAACGGAATACAGCGCGTACGACGCGACGAGGCAGCTATAGGCCGCCCAGGCGGTGAACACGATCAGGACCGACAGCAACGCCCCGTTCGGGTGCGCTGTCTCGACGAGGGCGGCCGCCGCCACCACTCCGACTGCCGTGCCAACGATCCGGGCGACGCCGCGTTGGGTCGTCGCCGCGTAGTCCGGCTTGAGAACCACCAGAGCGGTCAGGGTCACCCAGTACCCGCGCTCGCCGGGCACCGCGCGACTGATCGCCTCTGCCGCGGGGAGCAACACCGCGAGTCGAAGTGCGTGACGGAACGCCGACGAACGCCGGTCCACGGCGGCCGTGGTGACACGCTGCAGCGCCGAGCCGGTGCGGCGGGGCAGGGTCAGCACCGCCTGGCCCGCGGCGTTGCCGCGAGGGAGCACGACCAGGCGAATCCCTGCCAAGGCGCCGACCAGGCGATCCACGGCGCGAAGCTGGCCCACCAGCGCCGACGCCCGGGCGGCGGCGTATCGCGTTGCGGTGCCGCGCCGCCCGGCGGGTGCGGCGTCGCGCGCAGCCCGTAGCCGCTCCTGCAGGTCGTCGATGGCCGGCGGGGTTCCGGGGCCGGGTCGGGCGGCGCGTATGGACTCGGCGAGGTCGGCCAGCCAGTGCGCACTTGCCGTCGTGACGGCGCGGGCCTCGGTCACAGAGGAGACGGTGGCGAGCGCTTGGATCTCGATCCGGATCCGGTCGGACTCGTCGACAAGACCGCGCAGCAGGTCGACGTCCTCGCCCGGACCGCGGCGGTCGAGGAGCAAGCGCGCGGTCCCGGTGAGGGACGCCGCGTCCAGGCCGCTTCGTTCCGGGTCACGCGCGAGGCGCGCGAGCTCGCCGTACGCGTCGGCGAGGACCTTGCGCTCGGTGGCGAACCGCAGCGGCGAACGCACCACGAGGGCCAGCGCGCCCTGCAGGCTAGCGCCGGCGAGCACCCATCCGGCGTGTGCCGCAGATGTTGCGACGTCGCCGGGGAAGCGCCCGAAGACGATCAGTCCCATCACCGCCTGCGTGCCGACGACTGTCGCGCCGCGGCCGAGGACCGCGGTGAGACCGGCGGCGAATCCCCAGGCCACCAGGACCAGGAGGGTCGGCGCGAGGTGCCCCGCGACGAGACCGCCGACGAACGTGCTGATCGCCATCCCCACCGCGGTCGCGGCGACGACACCGGTGCGGCCACCGGGGCTGCCGCCCATCGCCGCAGCGCCCGCGGGGAGGGCTCCGGCCGCAGCGATCGCTCCCTCGGTGGGATGGCCGAGGGCTGCCCCGACTGCGAACGGGATTGCTACGCCGGCAGCACTGCGAAGCGCGGGGAGTGGCGCGAAGCCTGACCGGTCGACCGCAATCGCGTTCGCGAGCGCTGAGCGCACCGCGCTGGGTCGCTCACCCCCCAGCGGATTCACCCCGCCACGCCTCGAGGAGCCGCAGCCAGATCTCGCTCATGGTGGGGAACGACGGAACCGCGTGCCAGAGCGTCTCGAGCGTGACCTTGCCGACCAGGGCAATCGTCGCAGCATGCACGAGCTCGCCGACTTCCGGTCCGACGAACGTCGCGCCGAGGAGCGTCTCTGTGGTCGTGTCGACCACGAGCTTTGCCCGCCCGGTGTAGTTCTCGCGGAGCAATGCTGCACCTGAGACGTTGCCGATCTCGTACTCGATGCACCGTACGGCGTGCCCCGCGCCTCGCGCCTCGGCCTCTGACAACCCGACCGACGCTACCTGGGGGTCGGTGAACGTCACCTGTGGCACCGCGCCGTGGTCGCTGCTCGCGCGATAGCGAGGCGCGTCGGTGGGCGCGCCTTTGGCCCTGGCGGCGATGACCTCACCACAGACCCGAGCCTGGTACTTGCCCATGTGGGTGAGCAGCGCACGGCCGGTGATGTCGCCGACGGCGTACAGCCACTCACCTTCGACGCCGTTGACGAGCATCGTGTCGTCCGTCTCGAGGTAGCCGCCCGGCTCCAAGCCGATGACGTCCAGCCCGACGTCCGCGCTCCGGGGGGTGCGGCCGGCGGCGATCAGCACCTCGTCGGCCTTGACGCCATCACCGTCGATCACCACCGTGACCGGCGTGCCGCGCATCCGTCCCTCGTGGGACATCTCAATCGGTCCGCGGCGCACCGCTGTGATGTCGGCGTTGAGGTGCACGCCGACGCCGGACCCGCGGAGCGCGTCGGCGAGCAGCTCGCCGGCGAATGGTTCGTTGCGCGTGAGCAGGCGCCCGTCCCGTGCGGCCAGGACGACTTTGGCACCGAGGCCATTGAGCCACACGGCTGCCTCGCAGCCGACGACTCCGCCGCCGATCACGACGATGCGTGGCGGCACCTCGTGCAGGTTGGTGACGTCGCGGGAGGTCCACGGATTCGCCTCTCGCAGCCCCGGGATCGGAGGAACCGCGGCGGATGTCCCCGTCGCGAGCACGACCGCATGACGGGCGGTCAAGGTGCGGGTGGCGCCATCGCCGGTTTCGACCGTGACCTCTCGCACGCCGGTGAGCCGGCCGTGACCGCGTACGACCGTGATGCCCGCGCCCTCCGCCCACTGGACCTGTGAGGAGTCGTCGTGTGAGGAGAAGGAGTCGCGCCGGGCCAGGACCTTCCCGATGTCGAGGGCCTCGCCGACCGGGACTCCGGGTAGCGCTCTGGCGGCTGCGGCGAGCTCGACGGGACGCAGCAGCGCCTTGCTGGGAATGCATGCCCAGTAGGAACACTCCCCACCGACCAGCTCATGCTCGACGAGCGCAGCGGTCAGCCCGCCCTTGGTCGCGTAGTCGGCAGCGTTCTCGCCAGGCGGGCCGCCACCGATCACGACGACGTCGAAGGTGTCGGTGTCAGCGCGACTCATGTGCTGTGTCGTACCACAATGATCACTGTGTCCAACACAGGCGGAGCGAAGTTGCTCGTGGTGCATCACACACCCTCGCCGGCGACCCAGGAGATGCTCGAGGCGGCGCTTGCCGGCGCCCGCGACCCGGCTGTCGACGGGGTCGACGTGGTGACCGTTCCGGCGCTGGTCGCCGGCCCGATCGACGTACTCGAAGCCGATGGCTACCTGCTGGGGACGCCCGCGAACATCGGCTACATCTCCGGGGCGTTGAAGCACTTCTTCGACACCGTGTACTACCCGGTGCTCGACGCCACGAAGGATCGACCGTTCGCTGCCTATGTCCACGGCAACCTCGGCACGGAGGGTGCAGTGCGCGCGATCGAGACGATCACGAGCGGGCTCGGCTGGAAGCCGGTCAGCAAGGTGCTCGCCGTCGAGGGCGTGCCGACCCGAGAGAGCCGGGACGCGCTCTATGAGCTCGGTGCGACTTTGGCCGCGACGTTGGCCAGCCGCTGAACCGCTTCGTCGATCACCTCTGGTCGCTTGCAGAAGGCGAAGCGCACGAACGGTCCGCCGACATCGGGGGAGTCGCAGAAGGCCGCGGTAGGGATCCCGACGACCCCGGCGCGGTGGGGCAGCTCACGCGCGAGCTTCTCGCCGTCCGACGTGCCAAGCGGTCTGACATCGGCCTGGATGAAGTAGGTGCCCTTCGGCCGGGTGACGCGCATGCCGACCCGCTCGAGCCCTTCGGCGAGCTGGTCGCGTCGCTCCTGGAGTGAGTCGCGCAGCGCGCGCACCCACGCCATCTCGTGCCGGAGCGCGTCCGCGACCGCGTGCTGCATCGACGGGTTGTGCGTGTAGGTGAGGAACTGCTTGACCGTGTTGACGGATCGAAGCAGCTGGGGTGGGGCGCAGACCCAGCCGATCTTCCAGCCGGTGACGCTGAAGGACTTGCCGGCGCTGGAGATCGCCACGCACCGCTCCCGCATCCCCGGAAACGTCGCGATCGGGATGTGCTCGGTGCCGTCGTAGGTGAGGTGCTCGTAGACCTCGTCGGTGACGACCGTCAGGTCACGCTCGACACAGATCGCCGCGATGGCCTCGAGCTCTTCGCGGTTCAGCACCGTGCCGGTCGGATTGTGCGGTGAGTTCAGCAGCATGAGTCGTGTGCGCGGCGTGATCGCACGTCGCAGCTCGTCGAGGTCGAATCCGAACCGCCCGCTGACATCCGGGCGCAACGGCACGACGGCTCTCGTGGCACCTGCCAGCGCGATCGTGGCGGCGTACGAGTCGTAGTACGGCTCGAAGACCACGACCTCGTCGCCAGGGTCGCAAAGCCCGAGTACGGCGGCGCTGATCGCCTCGGTCGCACCGACTGTGACGAGGATCTCCGATGCGGGGTCGTAGGACAGCCCGTAGTCGCGCTGGCGGTGCTCGGCGATCGCTTCGCGCAGCGCCGGCACCCCGGGTCCGGGCGGGTACTGGTTCTCCCCGTGGCGGATCCCGTACGCCGCGCGCTCGAGCATTGCCTCGGGTCCGTCGGTGTCGGGGAAGCCCTGCCCGAGGTTGATCGAGCCGGTCTCGATCGCGAGCGCGCTCATCTCGGCGAAGATCGTGGTGCCGAAGCCGCGGAGCACCATCTGGTCAGCGTAGTTGTGGCGCGGGCCATAGTGGAGGGCGTGAAGGTAGCCGTCATGCAGATCGCCGCTGAGCTGGACAAGGCAGCGAACCTCGGGCGGCTACGAGCGCTGGTCGAGCACGCCGCCGATCACGGAGCCGATCTCGTCGTGGCACCCGAGGCAGCCATGCACGACTTCGGGGCACCCGACCTGCCGTTGACGTCCGTGGCGGAACCGCTCGATGGGCCCTTCGTCGCCGGCATCGCCGAAGTCGCGAAGCGACGTGGCACGACTGTGATTGCGGGCATGTTCGAGGTTGCCGACGCCGAGCACGTGTTCAACACGGTTGTCGCGATCGGCCCGGACGGGCATCTGGTCGGCCGCTACCGCAAGCAGCACCTCTTCGACGCGCTCGGCTGGGTGGAGTCCGACCGGCTGGTAGCCGGCGACCCGAGCGACCGCCTCGTGCTCCGCGTCGCCGACCTGACGGTCGGTGTGATGACCTGCTACGACATCCGCTTTCCGGAGCTCGCCCGCGCGTTGGCGGATGACGGCGCGAACCTGCTCGTCGTGCCGTCGGCGTGGGTGGCAGGGGAGCACAAGCTCGAGCAGTGGCAGGCGCTCACGGCCGCGCGCGCGATCGAGAATGTCTGCTACGTCGCTGGTGCGGTGCAGAACCCGCCTCTGTACACGGGCGGCAGCCGCATCGTCGATCCATGGGGCCGTGTCATTGCCGACATCGAGCCCGGAACCGAAGGACTCGCACTCGCCGACGTGAGCGCAGCCGACGTCGGGCGATGCCGAGAGCTGATGCCGACCCTCGCTAACCGCCGCTGGCGGGTAGCGCCGCGCTGAGGCTACGGCCGCTTGTCGTGCACCAGCTGTGACGCGCGTTGGCGGGTGACCCCGAACAGGCTCGCGATGTCATCCAGAGTGAGGCCCTCTTCGCGCAGCGCGACGGCTTCGGCGCGCCTCCAACGGCTACCGGCTTCGACCAGGCGGTGTTGGTTTTCGGTCAGGAGCTCGACGATGAGTGGCCGGTCTTCGAGCCGGATGATCTCGTGGTAGTCGAGACCCTGTTCTAGCCGCTTCGTCCGAATCACGTCGGCTCGTTCGATGATCCGGTCGATCGTGTCCCGATTGCGTCGAAGGGCGTCAACGAGCGCATCCAGCTCACGAAGCGGCCGGTCTCCGACCGGGCTCCGCCGCCGCCTCATCCCCTGATGGTACCGCAAGAGGCCTTGCGTCGCGGTGTCAAGGAGAATCCAACCCTTTCGTCCTGCCTAGGAACAGGGATAAGTAGTCCTTTGGTATGACACAACTGCGGACGAAGGACTCCTGTATGTCAAGGGCCCTTTACCAATACTAGCGGAGTCGGGCCGACTGGTCCCGGCGCCCGCCTCGCGGGCCAATCACGCGGAAGGTAAGGCCATGTCTCGTCTTGCTGTAATGCGGCGTCACCCGTGGCGCACTCTCGGTGTTCTCGCGCCCGCGCTTGCGGCGAGCGCGGTGGCAATCGGCTCCGGGGCGACCTTCACGTCGTCGAGTGCCAATCCGAACAACGTCTTCACCGCAGGAACGTTGCACCACACCAACACCGGCACAGGCGATCTCGCATCGACCACGATCACGAACATCAAGCCGGGCTTCGGCACCATCGGTGGCAACGCCGACGCCGTGGACCAGTCAGTTTCGTCGGCTGGATACGGCAAGGTCGTCATCTCGAACGATGGAACGCTTGCCGGCAACTTCAGCGTCACGCCGAGTGAGTCGGGCGCTGCTTACAGCGGAACGTCACCGTCCGCGGCGGCGGTGTGCGGAGGGCCCTGCTCGCCCCTCGACGGCGCGCTGAAGGTGCGTGTGGTCAAGACCGACTCGAGCGGCGGAGGCGCCGTTCAGCTCTATGACGGGCTCGTCAGCGGGTTCGCTTCGGCCAACCTCGGCAGCGCGAGTGGATCGGCGTTCGGTCTTGACGCGGGGGACGTGCGTACGTACGAGGCGTACTTCTACCTGCCCAAGTCGACGACCGGCAACGTCTTTCAAGGTGGCTCGGCGACGGTGAACCTCGCCTTCAGCGAGTTGCAGCAGTAGTCACCGAGCGAGCCGATTTGCCTGTGTGGCCGGCCTCGTCCCCGTGAGGCCGGCCGCACATCCCAGTGAGGAGAACAGGATGCGCGCACTCCGGATCGCCGCCGGTCTGATCTTCGCCGGCGCGACTGCGGTGATCGCGCTGCTCATCGCACTGCCCGTATTCGGATTTCACCACTACGTGATCACCGGCGGTTCGATGACCGGAGCTTTCAACCGCGGATCTCTGGTCTTGGAACGCGACGTGCCGACGCAATCGCTTCGGGTGGGCGACGTCATCACCTATGCGCCGCCGGCCGACGCAGCGGTTCGCGGCCTTGTCACGCACCGCATCGTCTGGATCGGTCATGACAACGCCGGCCGGGTCTTCCGCACGAAAGGCGACGCCAACTCCGCCGTTGATCCCTGGACGTTTCACCTCACCTCCAGCGCACAGCCGAGAGTCGCCGCCCACATCAGCGGCGTCGGATACGTCTTCGGCTACCTCAGTCAGCCGGGCCTCCGGCTGTTGCTGGTCGGGCTGCCGGCAGCAGCGCTCGCCGTTTCCTTGTTCGTGGGGCTCTGGCAGGACGCGGGCCGGGAGCTTCGCGAGCGCGACGCATCATTGACATGAGGTCGATCCGTCGCCTAACGGGTTGCCTGCTCATGGCTGTGGTGGTCGTCGCGGTGGAGGGTGGAGTTGCAGTCGCGGTGGGTTGGACCGCTGCGAGCAGCAATCCGACGAACGTCTTCCGGGCCGCGACGGACTGGACGCCGCCGACCGTCTCCGGTGCGACGGTCTCGCCCACCAGCGCCGGTGCCCCGATCGGGAGCGCAGGCTTTCTGCGGCAAGGATCGGCCTACCGCGTATATGCGAGCATCCTCGACCTCAACAGCGGAGTCGCGACCGTCACGGCCAACCTGGTCAACGAGTCGGGCAGCGGTTCGGGTGCGGTGAGTCTCTCGGCGGGCAGCTATCCGGTCGGCGGAGTCACGTACAACTTCGCGAGTGCGCAGCAGACCGCACTCCTCGTGCTGGCAGAAGGTCCGAAGCAGTACACCGTTGCGACAACTGACAATGCGGGGAACGCCACGTCGGCGACCTTCAACGTCACCGTGGACAACACGCCGCCAACGGGCAGCGACATCCAGACCGCGAATGCTGCCGCCGGCACGAACGGGCGCCCGGAGACCGGGGACAAGGTCATCTACACCTTCTCCGAACCGGTAGCGCCGACGTCGATCCTGGCGGGCTGGGATGGCACCAGCACGAACGTCGTCTTCCGATTCCTCAACGGCAACCCGACTGACAGCTTCGTGGTCTACAACGCCACGAACACCGCTCAGCTGCCGCTCGGGCTGGTCAGCACCGGCAAGAAGTACGTCACCGGCACCATCAACTTCGGCGTCACCGGAGCTCCATCGACGATGGTGATGTCGGGTTCGACGATCACGGTCACCCTTGGAACTCCGGACAACGCCAATGCTGCGAGCAGCGCCAACGGCGGAGTCAACATGACCTGGACTCCGTCTGCTGCCGTGACAGATCGCGCCGCAAACACGCTGCTACCGACGGCGGTGCTCGAGACCGGCTCCGGCGACGTCGACTTCTAGCGGTGCACCGCCGTCAGTCGCGGTTACGGAGCCAGATCGACAGGTTGAGCGCGCCGAGGTAGCTGACCGCGAACAGTGACGGCAGCATCAGCGCCGCGGCGACCCGATGCCGTCGCGCAAACTCTGCGATCGTCAGCGACAGCGCCACCCACAGCACGACGGCGTTGATCAGCGCGATGCCGGGCTTTCGCATCCCGAAGAACAGCAGCAGCCAGGCCAGGCTCAGCCACACCGACACGGCGTACGACGACACCGCCGGCACGTCGATCGCATCGCGCTCGTCGTCCTCTCGCCACGCGATCCAGGCGCCCACCGCCTGGCTCGCCGCGACCAGGGACCAGGCGGGGGCGAAGGCGATGGTCGGGCTGGCCCACCGGGGCTTGTCGAGGGTGTCGTACCACTTGCGGCTGACACTGATGAGGACTGCGCCAGTAGTGGCGGTGGTCGTGATCCCGCCGAGCGATCCGGCGAGGCCGAGTGCCCGAGTGGCAGGAGTGGAAGGCACGGTTCGCAGTCTTTCACCGCCTGGATATCCTGACCAAATGGCTGAGATCACCTTTGACGGACGGGTAGCGATCGTGACGGGCGCAGGCGGCGGCCTGGGCCGGACCTACGC
>Ga0164242_10001716_pt1 | contig 25832 bp, 21 predicted proteins | sample OricomgcompostMG_FD_108783 | JGI IMG/M metagenome (GOLD analysis project Ga0164242, IMG submission 108783) | Miracle-Growth compost microbial communities from Emeryville, California, USA - Original compost - Miracle growth compost (MG) ...
CACGAAGTCGAGGAAGGTGGCGTTGTCGTGCAGCTCGTCCTCGAATGACTCCTTGCCGCGCTCACGGCCGCGCTCACCGCGGACCTGGCGCCACAGGACGTCGAGCAGCGCCTGCGGGACCCGCCGGATCTGCTGGTTGCGGCGCCCGCCGCCCATCAGCTGGCGGCGCAGCTGGCCGAGCCGGCCCCGGTCGAGGGTGAGCACGTCGTCGCGGTAGAAGACCTTGAACTCGGTCGGCGAGCCGGGCACCTGCTGTCGCGCGGTACGCCGCAACACCTCGGCCATCCGGGCCGAGCCCTTCACCTGAGCGACGGCGGGCTCGTCGTGCCGGGTGGCGCGGACGCCGTCGACGACCTCGCCGAGGCTGCGCAGGGCCACGGCGGTCTCGCCGAGGCTCGGGAGGACGCGGGCGATGTAGTTCATGAAGACGCCGGAGGGCCCGACGATCAGCACGCCACCGGCCTCGTACTTGCGGCGGTCGGTGTAGAGCAGGTAGGCGGCACGGTGCAGCGCGACGACCGTCTTGCCGACCCCGGGGCCGCCGGAGATGGCGACGACGCCCTTGGCGGGAGCACGGATCGCCTTGTCCTGCTCGGCCTGGATGGTGGCCACGATGGAGTGCATGGTGCGGTCGCGGGCCCGGGAGAGCAGGGCCATCAGCGCGCCCTCGCCCACGATCGGCAGCTCCGTGTCGACGCTGTCGTCGAGCAGCTCGTCCTCGACACCGATCACCGTGCGGCCGTCCGCACGCAGCACGCGGCGGCGCACCACCCGCTGCGGCTCGGCGGCGGTGGCCTGGTAGAAGACGGCGGCCGCGGGCGCGCGCCAGTCGATCAGCAGGGAGTCTCGGTTCTCGTCGCGCAGCCCGATCCGGCCGATGTAACGCGGCTCGGGGTCGAGCTCGGGGTGCATGTCGAGCCGGCCGAAGACGAGCCCCTCGTGCGCGGCGTCGAGTTGGGCGATCCGGCGCGCGGCCTGGAAGACCATCGCGTCCCGCTCGACCAGCCCGCCCTCGTGCTCCATGCGCCCGCGCGCGCGACCCTCCCGGGCCAGCTCCTGGGCGGCTCGCGCCGACTCCTCCAGCTGGACGTAGACCCGGTCCACGAACTGCTGTTCGCGGTCGATCTCCTGCTGGACCAGATCCTCACTCAAGGCGCCGCTTCCCCACCCTCACAGACCGGCTCGGACGTGCCGCCCCGTCGCGGGCCGGCAAGTCGAAAAGCCTACCGGGTGGGACCGCCAGGACGTAGGTCAGCCCAGGGGTCGGTAGACCAGGATCGTCGCCTTCGCTGCCGGGTCCTTGCCATGCTCGAGCCAGAATCGGTACGTCGAGCCCGCAAGCACCTCGCCCAGACCCGCCAGGCTGGCCCCGCCTGCGCGGTTGTCGTCGCCCGCCAACTCCATGTCCCGATCGCCGTCGGTGAGGTGCTGAGCGGTCGGCCGCCAGTCTCCGCGGCCGAGCACCGCCTCGACGTACGCCGGACCGGTGATCTCGGCGTTGTCGGCCGGGATCGCCTGGTCGAGCAGCCAGACCCGGCCGTTCGCCGGGACCTCGTAGTCGACCGGCATGCCCCGGACCGTGCGCTGCTGCCCCACGGCATAGATGGCGCCACCGATGACCGCTCCCGCGACCTGCACCGGGTGACCGCCTCGGTCCACGAGCCGCACCGTGACGGTGTGCGGACCGGTGGTCAGTGGCCAGCGACTCGGCTGGCTGCCGGCGGTGCCGGGGTCGAGGCTCCGCGCTGCGAGGGGTTCGCATCCGATGGCTGCGAACGACTTGCCGTCCACCACCTCATCGAGCATGACATCGCGGGACGGCTTGGCGCCCGGCAGCGCGCAGCTGCCGGAGACCCGCCACCGCTCGGCCGGGCCGGTCACGGTGAAGCTCACCGCGGATCGGCCGGGCGCGGCCCAGGTGCCGCCGAGCAGCGAGTCGGATCCGACACTGGTCCGGAAGACCGCCGTGCCGTCGTCGATGCCCGCGGGGAGGGACCGGTCGCGCTCGTAGACAGCGATCCCGACCTGCGCGTCCCTGCGGGTGTCGCGCAGCACGACGGTGACGTCGTGCTTGGTGGAGTCGACCGGGACCGGCGCCCCCGCGGTGGACGCGCCGCTGACCCGCGCGAGGGCGGCGTCCTGGTCCTCCAGGGTTGCCCAGCCGTCGCCCAGACCGGTGCCGAGCAGCTCGATCACGCGGTCGGGACCGACCTCGGGCAGGTGGAAGGTGAACCGCTGCTGGCCCGGCGTGCTCTGGCCCGTCTGGGTGAGCCGGTAGTCGAAGCCGGTGACAGTGACGGTCCGCTCCATGGTGTGGCCCGCGATCTCGGGCGAGGAGGAGTGCCTGCTGGGCTGGGAGACGGTGGCGACCACGCCGCCGGCGACCAGCACCACCGCTGCCACGCCGCCGGCGATCCCGGCACGGCGCTGGTTGCGAGCCCGGCGGATCCGGCGTTGCAGCGCCGCCTTGCGACCCAGCGGGGCGTCGTCGGCCAGGGCGTCATCGGTCAGGGCGTCGGCGTGCGCGCTCAGGCTCGTGCGCAGCTCATCGACGGTGTTCCTCAGCGTCCCGGTCATCGGAGTACCTCCCCAGAGGTGGCCAGCGCGGGGTCGAGCCGCAGCTTGGTGAAGGCCTTGGCGGTCTGGGACTTCACCGTGCCGACGCTGACGCCCAGCAGGGCGGCGGTCTCGGCCTCGGTGAGGTCGTCGAAGTAGCGCAGCACCACCACGGCGCGCATCCGGCGGGGCAGGTTGCCGAGTGCCGTCCACAGGTCGGTGTCCTGGTAGACGTCGCTGGCCGCGTCGCCACCCGGCAGCTCGTCGGTGCCGGCCTGGGAAGACGGAGCCTCGCCGTTCCACTTGCGCCGCCACCAGGAGGCGTAGGTGTTGACCATGATCTTGCGGACGTAGGCCTCGTGACTGGTCCCGATCCGGCCCCAGGAGAACCACGCCTTGGTCAGCGCGGTCTGGAGCAGGTCCTCGGCCAGCCCGTGGTCGTGGGTCAACAGGTAGGCGGTGCGCAGCAGCGCGCTCGAGCGCACCGCCACGAACTCGTCGAAATCGACGTCCCCCACGTCACCTCCCGCGAACGGCGTACGGCGTCCGCCACGAGCCGGCGCATCGATCGTCATGCCCCGTGTGACCGGGTGAACAGCACGTTTGGTTGCCTGTGTCGCCGACGTCGGGGCGGGTTGGTCTGTCGAGGTCTCACTTCCCGCGGCTGAGGAACGCCAACATCGCCTCGCGGGCGTCCTCGGAGCCGAAGAGCCGGGCCGAGAGCTGGGCGACCTCCTCGGCGTACTCGTCGATGGTGGCGAGCAGGTCGCGGTTGAGCAGGCGTTTCGTCTCCCGCAGGCCCTGCGGCGCTCCGGTCGCCAGCGACGCGCAGATCCGGGCGACCTCGGTGTCGAGCTCCTCGGCGGCGACGACGCGGGTGACCAGGCCCATCGCCGCGGCCTCTTGGGCACCGAACCTCTCCCCGGTGAGGAAGGTGTACGCCGCGGCCCGCGACGTCAGCCTCGGCACCACGGTCAGCGAGATCGCGGCCGGCGCGAGGGCGAGCTTCACCTCGGTGAGCGCGAAGCTCGCCGCCTCCGCGGCGACGGCCACATCGCAGGCCGCGACCAGCCCGATCCCCCCGGCGCGCACCGCTCCCTGCAGCCGGCAGACCACCGGCTTGGCGTGGGCGACGATCGCCCGCTGCAGCCGGACGATCGCCCGCGGCCCCTCGCTGAAGTCGCCTCCCGAGGCCTCGGAGAGGTCGGCGCCGGAGCAGAAGACGGTGCCGGTGGCGGCGAGCACGACCACCTTCACCGTGGCGTCGTTCTCCGCCCGCTCGAGCCGCTCGAACAGCTCGGCCACCAGCTGGGCCGACAGCGCGTTGCGGTTGCGCGGGGAGTCCAGCGTGATGGTGGCGATGGCGTCGGACACCTCGTAATGAACCAGTTCGTCGCTCACTCGTGCACCGTAACCGTCGCGAGCGCCCCGCGCAGCCGCTCGGCCTGCGCCTCGGCCGCCACGTCGCCGACCCAGGCGCCCATCGCCGCCTCGCTGCCGGCGAGGTACTTCAGCTTCCCGGCCGCCCGGCGCGGGGAGGTGAGCTGCAGCATCAGCCGGACCTCGTCGCGGTGGCTGTGGACCGGCGCCTGGTGCCAGGCCGCGATGTACGGCGTCGGGTCGTCGTACAAGTCGTCCACGCCACGCAGCAGCCGCAGGTAGAGGTGGGCGAGCTCGTCGCGCTCCTCCCCGGTGAGGCCGGCGAGGTCGGGCACGTGCCGATGCGGCATCAGGTGCACCTCGACCGGCCAGCGCGCGGCGAACGGCACGAAGGCGGTCCAGTGCTCGCCCGCGAGCACCACCCGCTCGCCGGCCCGCTCGAAGGCGAGCACGTCGGCCAGCAGGCCGGCGCCGTACTTCTCGATCGAGGCGAGCAGCCGCGACGTCCGGGGCGTGACGTAGGGGTAGGCGTAGATCTGGCCGTGCGGGTGGCGCAGGGTCACGCCGATCGCCTCGCCGCGGTTCTCGAAGACGAAGACCTGCTCGATCCCGGGCAGCGCCGACAGCGCGGCGGTGCGGTCGGCCCACGCCTCGATGACGGTCCGGGCCCGGGTCACGTCCAGCGAGCCGAAGGCGCCCTCCGGCGCCTCGCTGAAGACCACCACCTCGCAGCGGCCGACCGCCTCGGTCGCCCGGCCCACGCCGACGCCGCCCAGGCCGCCCGCGGCGAGCGAACCGGCGCCGAGGCCCGGCCCGAAGCTCGGCGACCGGTTCTCGAAGACCACCACCTCGTACGGCGAGGGCACCTCCGAGGCGTTGCCCGGCGACTGCACCGCCAGCGGATCCAGGGCCGGGAGCATCGCCCGGTCCTGCCGGGCGGTGGCGATCGCGATCCACTCGCCGGTCAGCGGGTCCTGCCGCAGCTGCGGCGTCGCCGGTCGCGGCGGCAGGTCGCGCAGGTCGGGCGCCGGCTCGGCCGGCAGACCGTCGGCGGTCGCCGCGAAGTAGATCAGCTCACGCCCGTCCGCCAGCCGAGTCACGCGCTTCACCATGACTCTCCGGTTACCCACCGATCAGGTCGCACTACGGCTCGCCCGGCGCTTGTTGAACACGTCGAACGCGACGGCCGCCAGCAGCACGAGCCCCTTGATGAACTCCTGCCACTCGGTGCCGACCCCCAGGATGGTCATGCCGTTGTTGAGGATGCCGATGATCAGGCCGCCGACGATGGCGCCGCCGACGGTGCCGATCCCGCCGGTCACGGCCGCGCCGCCGATGAAGACCGCGGCGATCGCGTCCAGCTCGAAGCCGTCACCAGCGCTCGGCCCGGCGAGGTTGAGCTGGGCGGTGAAGACCAGGCCGGCCAGTGCCGCCAGCACCCCCATGTTCACGAACAGCAGGAAGTTCACCCGACGCGCGTTGACGCCGCTGAGCTCGGCGGCCCGCAGGTTGCCGCCGATGGCGTAGACCTGGCGGCCGAAGACGGTGTTGGCCATCACCGCCGAGTAGGCGATCACGAGGGCGCCCAGGATGACCAGCACGATCGGCGTGCCGCGGTAGCTGGCCAGCTGCCAGGCGACGATCAGGATCAGCGCCGCCATGAAGACGGTCTTCCCCAGCCACCACAGCAGCGGCTCCTGGGCCAGGCCGTTGCGGGCCCGGCCGCGACGGGCGCCGACGCCCAGCGTCGCCAGCGCGACCACGCTGATCACCGCCAGGATCATGGTCAGCGGCTCCAGGTACGACGTACCGCCGCCGAGGTCGGGCAGGAAGCCCGAGCCGATCTTGCGGAAGGCCTCGTCGAACGGCGAGATCTGGGTGTTGTGCAAGAAGATCTGCGCCAGCCCGCGGAAGGCCAGCATGCCGCCCAGCGTGACGATGAACGCCGGTATCTTGAAGTAGGCGATCCAGAATCCCTGCCAGGCCCCGATCAGCGCTCCGGCGACCAGGCACAGCACGATCGTCGGCAGCCACGGCAGGCCCATCTTGTTGTTGAACACGCCTGCCAGCGCGCCGATGACCGCCACCACCGAGCCGACCGATAGGTCGATGTGGCCGGCGATGATCACCATCACCATGCCGATGGCAAGGATCAGGATGTAGCTGTTCTGGACGACCAGGTTGGAGACGTTGCGGGGGCTGAGCGTCACGCCGTTGGTCAGGATCTGCAACAAGATCACGATCGCGATCAGGGCGATGAACAGGCCCAGCTGGCGCAGCTGCCCGGTGAGGTAGCCCAGCGTGGCCTGCAGCGCACCCTCGCGAGGTGCCGGGGCGCCCTTCTGCGGCGCAGGGGCGCTGGTGGTCGCGCTCATAGGTGGTCCTCTTCCCTAACTCTCGTCATGTACTGCATGAGGCGCTCGGGGGACGCTTCCGCGCGGGGAACGTCCGCCGTGATGACACCCTCGGAGAGGGTGTAGATGCGGTCGCAGATGCCGAGCAGCTCCGGGAGCTCGGAGGAGATCACGATGATCCCCTTGCCCTGCTCGGCCAGCGCGTTGATGATCGTGTAGATCTCGTACTTGGCGCCGACGTCGATGCCGCGGGTGGGCTCGTCCAGGATCAGTACGTCGGGGTCGGTGTACATCCACTTCGACAGCACGACCTTCTGCTGGTTGCCGCCCGAGAGCTTGCCGACGATCGCCGAGACCGACGGCGTCTTGATCTTGAGCTGCTCGCGGTAGCGCTCGGCGATGACGTGCTCGCGGTTCTGGTCGACCCAGCCGCCGCGGGAGAGCTTGCCGAGCCCGGCCGCCGAGATGTTGCGCGCGATGTCGTCGATCAGGTTGAGGCCGTACTGCTTGCGGTCCTCGGTGGCGTAGGCCAGGCCGTTGCGCACCGCCGCCTGGACGGTACGGAGGTTGACCGGCTCGCCGCGCTTGTAGGCGGTCCCCGAGATGTCGGTGCCCCAACTGCGGCCGAAGACGCTCATCGCCAGCTCGGTGCGGCCGGCGCCCATCAGGCCGGCGATGCCGACGACCTCGCCCTCGTGCACCTTGAGGCTGGCGTGGTCGACCACCACCCGGCTGCGGTCGAGCGGGTGGTGCACCGTCCAGTCCTCGATGCGGAGCAGCTCCGGGCCGACCTTCGCCGTACGGTCCGGGTAGCGGCTGGTGAGGTCGCGCCCGACCATGCCGCGGATGATCCGCTCCTCGGTGATCTCCTCGCGGTCGAGGGTCTCGATGGTGCGCCCGTCGCGGATGATGGTGACCCGGTCGGCGACCTTCTTGATCTCGTTGAGCTTGTGCGAGATCAGGATGCAGGTCACGCCCTCGGCCTTGAGGTCGAGGATCAGGTCGAGCAGGTGCGCCGAGTCGTCGTCGTTGAGTGCGGCGGTCGGCTCGTCGAGGATCAGCAGGCGCACGTCCTTGGCCAGCGCCTTGGCGATCTCGACGAGCTGCTGCTTGCCGACGCCGACGTCGATCGCCTTGGTCCCCGGGTTGTCGTGCAGCCCGACCCGGCGCAGGTAGGTGACGGCCTCGTTCTCGGTGCGGTGCCAGCTGATCCAGCCGCCCTTGGCGCGCTCGTTGCCGATGAACACGTTCTCGGCCAGGGTCAGGTAGGGACTGAGCGCCAGCTCCTGGTGGATGATCACGATGCCCGCACGCTCGGAGTCGGCGATCTTGCCGAATCGGCAGACCTCGCCGTCGTAGACGATGTCGCCGTCGTAGCTGCCGTGCGGGTAGACGCCGGAGAGCACGTTCATCAGGGTGGACTTGCCGGCGCCGTTCTCACCGCAGATGGCGTGCACCTCGCCTCGGCGTACGGCGAGGTCGACGCCGGAGAGCGCCTTCACGCCGGGGAACTCCTTGGTGATGGCGCGCATCTCGAGGATGGCGTCCTCGCTCATCTCTCCTCCTCCTGTGGCTGGCAGATGGGGTGCTCGCGGGTCGGGTGCCGGCGGGCCCGCCGCCGGCCCCCGCCGGCACCGAGGGCCCTTACTTCAGGTCGCTCTGGGTGTAGTAGCCGCTGTCGATCAGGACCTTCTGGTAGTTGTCCTTGGTGACGACGACAGGCTGGAGCAGGTAGGTCGGGACGACCTTCTTGCCGTTGTCATAGCTCTTCGTGTCGTTGATCTCCGGCTGCTTGCCCTGCAGCAGCGCCTCGGTCATCGAGACCGCCTGCTTGGCCAGGTCACGGGTGTCCTTGAAGATCGTGGAGTACTGCGAGCCGGCGATGATCTGCTTCACGCTGGCGACCTCGGCGTCCTGGCCGGTGATGATCGGCCAGTCCGCGGAGCCGACCTTGTAGCCACCGGCCTCGAGGGCGGCGAGGATGCCGTCGGAGAGGCCGTCGTACGGCGAGAGCACGCCGTCGAGCTTGGTCTTGCCGCTGGAGTAGCTCTTCGCGAGCAGGTCGTCCATGCGCTTCTTGGCGGTCGCCGGGTCCCAGCCCTGGATCGCGATCTGGTTGAACGCGGTCTGGCCGCTGGTGACCACCAGGGTGCCGTCCTTGATCAGCGGCTTGAGCACGCTCATCGCACCGTTGTAGAAGAAGGTGGCGTTGTTGTCGTCGGGGCTGCCGGCGAAGAGCTCGATGTGCCAGGGGCCCTTCTTGCCGGTCTTGTTGCCGTTCGCGTCGAGGTAGCCGAGGCCGGTGAGCAGCGAGTTGGCCTGCATCACGCCGACCTTGAGGTTGTCGAAGGTGGCGTAGTAGTCGACGTTCTCGTCGCCCGTCAGGAGCCGGTCGTAGGCGATCACCTTCACGCCGGCGGCCTTGGCGTCGTCGAGCTGCTGGCCCAGGGCGCCGCCGTCGATGGAGGCGATCACGATCACCTTGGCGCCCTTGGTGATCATGGTCTCGATCTGCTGGGCCTGGGTCGGGATGTCGTTGTCGGCGTACTCGAGGTCGGTCTTGTAGCCGGCCGCCTTGAGGTACTTGACGACGTTGTCGCCGTCCTGGATCCAGCGCTGGTCGACCTTGGTCGGCATCGCGATGCCGACCAACGAGCCCTTGCCGCCGTCGGAGGAGCCGGAGTCGCCCGAGGCGGAGCTGCCGCCACGACCACCGCCGCAGGCTGTCAGTGCGACCGCAAGGCCGGTGGCGGCTGCCACCAACGCGATCTTCTTGGTGCGGAACTTCACTTCTTTCTCCTTTGTGCGTTGCGACCTTGGTGCCGCGCGACGGATGGGATGTGACTGATCAGGGGCCCTGGGTCACAGGCCCTGGGCGAGCCGGTAGTAGGCCTGGTTCCAGCGCAGTTGCTCGGTGAAGCGCGGCGTGGAGGTGGTCTCGTCGATGACGAGCAGCTCGAGGCCGGTCATGGCCGCGAGGTCGCTGAAGGCGTCGACGCCGACAGCCGTCGACATCACGGTGTGGTGGGCGCCGCCGGCGGAGAGCCAGCAGCCCGCGGAGGTGGGGAAGTCGGGCCGGGGCCGCCACACCGCCCGGCCGACCGGCAGCTTGGGCAGCGGCGCGGTCGGCGGCACCACGTCCACGACGTTGGCGACCAGCCGGAAGCGGTCGCGCATGTCGGACAAGGCGACCACCACGCCGGCGCCCGGAGCCGCGCTGAACACCAGCCGCACCGGGTCCTCCCGGCCGCCGATGCCCAGCGGGTGGATCTCCAGGCTCGGCCGCTGGTCGGTGAGCGTCGGGCAGACCTCCAGCATGTGCGCGCCCAGGATCACCTCCGATCCCGGCGTCAGGTCGTAGGTGTAGTCCTCCATCAGGCTCGCGCCGCCGGGCAGGCCGGCGCCCATCACCTTCGCGGCCCGCACCAGGATCGCTGTCTTCCAGTCGCCCTCGGCGCCGAAGCCGTAGCCGTCGGCCATCAGCCGCTGCACCGCGAGGCCGGGCAGCTGCCGGAGCGCGCCGAGGTCCTCGAAGCTGGTGGTGAAGGCGCCGAAGCCACCCTCCTCCAGGAAGGAGCGCAGGCCCAGCTCGATGGCGGCGCCGTACCGCAGCGAGGCGTGCCGCTCGCCCTCCGCGAGCAGCTCGGGCACCACGTCGTAGGTGTCGGCGTACTCCTCGACGAGCTTGGTGATCGCGTCCTCGGCGACATCGTGGACCGCGTCGGCCAGCTCGTTGACGCCCCACGTGTTCACCTCGACACCGAGGCGCAGCTGGGCCTCCGTCTTGTCACCCTCGGTGACAGCGACGTGACGCATGTTGTCGCCGAACCGGGCCAGCCTGAGGCTGCGCAGATCCGCGCGCGCGGCCGCCGCCCTGGTCCAGGTCGCCACCTCGGCGATGACACGCGGGTCGCTGACGTGACCGACCACCGTCTTGCGCGGGACGGCGAGGCGGGTCTCGAGGTAGCCGAACTCGCGGTCGCCGTGCGCGGCCTGGTTGAGGTTCATGAAGTCGAAGTCGATCTCCGACCACGGCAGCGCGACGTTGATCTGGGTGTGCAGGTGCAGCAGCGGCTTGGCCAGCGCGTCCAGGCCGGCGATCCACATCTTGGCCGGGCTGAAGGTGTGCATCCACGCCATCACGCCCACGACGCGGTCGTCGAGATTCGCCTCCAGCATGGTGCGGCGGATGCTCTCGGAGTCGGTGAGCACCGGCTTCCACACCACCCGCACCGGTACGGCGCCGCTGCTGGTCAGGCCGGCCGCGACCTCGGTCGACTGGGCGGCGACCTGGCGCAGCGTCTCCTCGCCGTACAGGTGCTGGCTGCCGGTGAGGAACCAGACCTCGAAGTCGGCAAGATCGGGGAGGGTCATGCGATTCCTTCCTGGGAGAGCTGCTCGGCGCGCTGGCCGTAGACGTTCTGGTAGCGGTCGAAGAGCGCGTCGATCGCGTCCTGCGGGATGGCGATGGGATCGCCGAGCTGGCGGGCGACGTGCACGGTGCGGGCCACGTCCTCGAGCAGGACGGCGGCCTTGACCGCGTCCCGGGCGTCGCTGCCGACGGTGAAGGGGCCGTGGTTCTGCATCAGCACGGCGCGGGAGCGGTGGCTGGCCAGCGTGTCGACGATGCCGCGGCCGATCGAGTCGTCACCGATGACCGCGAACGGCCCGACCGGGATCGCGCCGCCGAACTCGTCGGCCACCATGGTCAGCGCGCAGGGGATCTCCTCGCCGCGGGCCGACCAGGCGGTGGCGTAGGTGGAGTGCGTGTGGACCACGCCGCCGACCTCGGGCAGGTGCCGGTAGACGTAGGCGTGCGCGGCGGTGTCGCTGCTCGGTGAGCGGTGCGACCCGGGCGTGCCCGGCACGACGTTGCCGTCGAGGTCGCACAGGATCATCGCCTCCGGCGTGAGCTCGTCGTAGTCGACGCCGCTCGGCTTGATCACGAACAGGTCCGCGCCCGGCACCCGCGCCGAGACGTTGCCGGCGGTCCAGACGACCAGCCCGTAGCGGACCAGCTCACGGTGGAGGTCGGTGACCTCCACCCGGACGGCGTCGATCACGCCGGAGCCCGAGCCCGTCGAGGCCGTGCCGCGTATGTCAGTGCCGCTCACCCGAGGGCCTCCCGTCGAATCTGCTTGAGTCGGTGCATCACGTCGCTGCCGCCGCGGCCGAAGTGGTCGTGCAGCGCGACGTACTCCTGATAGAGCGCGTCGTAGGCCTTGCTGGCGGCGGGCTCGGGCCGGTAGGCGTCGCGCTCGCGGCGGCCCATCGCGGCCGCGGCGGCCGGTACGTCGGGGTAGGCGCCGGCCGCGACCGCGGCGTGGATCGCCGCGCCGAGCGCCGGTCCCTGGTCCGAGCCGATCACCGAGATCGGCATGCCGAGGACGTCCGCGTAGGTCTGCATCAGGTGCCGGTTGCGCAACAGGCCACCGGCCGCGATGAACTCACCGACCGGGAGGCCGGCCGCGGCGAAGGTCTCCACGATCATCCGGGTGCCGAACGCGGTCGCCTCGATCAGCGCGCGGTAGACCTGCTCGGAACGGGTGGCCAGGGTCTGGCCGAGGACCAGCCCGCTCAGGCCGGTATCGACCAACACCGAGCGGTTGCCGTTGTGCCAGTCCAGCGCGAGCAGCCCGTGGGCCCCGACGGGCTCGGCGAAGGCGAGCTCGGTGAGGTGCTCGTGCAGGGATCGGCCCGCCGCGGCGGCCGCCTCGGCGTAGGAGCCGGGCACCTGGTTCTCGACGTACCACCCGAGGATGTCGCCGACCCCTGACTGCCCGGCCTCGTAGCCGTAGAGGCCCGCGATGATGCCGCCGTCGACCACCCCGCACATGCCCGGTACGTCGACCAGCTCCGCGGCGCTGACGATGTGGCAGGTGCTGGTGCCCATGATCGCGACCATCTGGCCCGGCTCGACCGCCTGCGCGGCCGGAGCCGTGACGTGGGCGTCGACGTTGCCGACCGCGACCGCGATCCCCTCCGGCAGCCCGGTCCAGGCCGCCGCCTCAGCGGTGAGCCCACCGGCGCGCTCGCCGAGCCGGCCGATCGGGTGCGCCACCTTCTGCTCGGCGAAGTCGGCGAAGCCGGGGTTGAGCGTGGCCAGGAAGTCGTGGGAGGGGTAGGCACCGTCCTGCAGGTTGGCCTTGTAGCCGGCGGTGCAGGCGTTGCGCAGGTAGCGCCCGCTCAGCTGCCACACGACCCAGTCCGCGGCCTCGGCCCAGTGGTCGGTGCGGGCGTAGACCTCCGGGTCCTCCTCGAGCAGCTGCAGGCCCTTGGCCAGCTCCCACTCGCTCGAGATGGAGCCGCCGTAGCGCGGCAGCCAGGACTCGCCGCGCTCGCGGGCCAGCCGGTTGATCCGGTCGGCCTGGCCCTGGGCGGCGTGGTGCTTCCAGAGCTTGACGTAGGCGTGCGGCCGGCCGGCGAACTCGGGCAGCCAGCTCAGCGGCGTGCCGTCAGCGGTCACCGGCAGCGGCGTGGAGGCGGTGAAGTCGGTCGCGATGCCGATCACGGCAGCCGGGTCCACGCCGGCCTCGCGGATCGCCGCCGGCACGGCGGTCCGCAGCACCTCGACGTAGTCCTCGGGCGCCTGCAGCGCCCACTCCGGGCCGAGCCGCTCGCCGGTGGTCGCCAGCGCCGTGTCCATCACGCCGTGCGGATAGTCGGTGACCGCCGAGGCCAGCTCCAGACCGTCGCTCACCCGGACGACGAGGGCGCGTCCGGACAGGGTGCCGAAGTCGACGCCCACGACGTACTGGTCCCGCTCGGTCACGTGCTCTCCTCGGATCGATGTGCTTGTGACCGTTCACATTAGGGACGTGTCGTCGGTCACACAAGAGGCAGAGCAGAGAAAGATTCACGCTCGAATGATCGATCAACCAACACTTGACCGGTCACAAATCATCGCCGCAGCGATAGGGTCTCGACGTGACCCAGCAGTCGGCCGACCACCGCAAGCCGCCGAGCATCCGCGACGTGGCGCGCGCTGCCGACGTGTCCTACCAGACCGTCTCCCGGGTGCTGAACAACCATCCGAGCCTGCGGCCCGACACCCGACAGCGGGTGCTCGATGCGATGGCGCAGCTCGACTTCCGGCCCAACCTCGCCGCGCGGCGGCTGGCCACCAAGCGCAGCTTCACTGTCGGCGTGGTGGTCACCGTCAACGGCTCCTACTACGGCCCCACCAGCATCGTGAGCGCCATCGAGGACGCCGCCCGCGAGTCCGGGTACGCGACCCTGCTGGCCAGTCCCCGCAGCAACGACGCCGCCGCGCTGAGCGAGGCGATCGAGCACCTCATCGGCGAGGCCGTCGAGGGGATCGTGGTGCTCGCTCCCCAGACCCGCACCGCCGAGGTGATCGCCGGCGTGGGCAAGCCGGTGCCGGTGGTGCTGCTCCAATCCGACGGGCCCGGGAGCTCACCGGGCCTCTCGGTCGACAACGAGCTGGGCGGTGCTCTGGCTGCCCGCCATCTGCTCGGCCTCGGGCATCGGCGGATCGCCATGGTGGGCGGCCCCGAGGACTGGACCGAGGCGCGGGCACGCCAGCGTGGATTCGAGGCCGAACTGGCCGCGTCCGGGCTGGCGCCGGTCGCGGTCGCGGCCGGCGACTGGTCGGCCGAGTCCGGCTACGAAGCGTTCCAGCGGTTGGCCCCGCACGACTTCACCGGCGTGTTCTGCGCCAACGACCAGATGGCGCTCGGGTTGATCCACGGCGCCGTCGACCGACACCTCTGCGTCCCGAAGGACCTCTCCGTGGTCGGCTTCGACGATGTCCCCGAGTCGGCCCACTACCTGCCGCCGCTGACCACGATCCAGCAGGACTTCGAGATCCTCGGCCGGCGCTCCATGCAGAGCCTGCTCAGCCAGGTCGAGGGGACCGGCGTGACCTTCGACGTACCGGCGCGCCCGAGCCTGGTGATCAGGGCCTCCACGATGCCGGTGCGCTAGACCGGATCAGTCCTCGCGATCCCGCGCGGGCCGCTGCTGGCGGCGGGCGACGTCGTCCTTGGCCAGGTCGACCAGGTCGTCGGAGCGGATCCGGATCCGGCGGGTCTTGGCCAGCCAGGACGGGTCCATCACGATCTCGTGGGTGTGGCCGTCGCGGCCGTCGAAGGTGACGGCGACCGTCTCGAATCCCTTGTGCCGCGCCATCAGCGCATAGCCGGCGTACGCCCGGCGGTCCGCCTCGGTCAGGTCGACCCGGTCGGTGAACGGCGTCAGCAGGGCCCGGGGCCAGAGTCGGCGGGCGATCACGACGTTCACCTCGATGCCGAGCACCCCCATCACCGCGGCGATGTAGATGATGCCGATCAGGCCGAGGACCAGCGCGAAGGTCTGGTTCATCCCGGTCGTCGCCTGAATGACGTGCTCGACGTAATAGGCGCCGATCCATTGCAGGGTCTGCCACATCAGCGCCAGGGTGAAGGCACCGGGCGCCGCGAACTTCAGCGCATGGTCGCGGGTGGTCGCCAGCCGGAAGAGCAGGGTCAGCATCCCGCCGATGACCACGAACGACAGGATCTGGATGAGCCAGCGCAGCCCGCTGCTGACGTGTGAGCCGATCACGTTCGTGTGCGAGCCGACGGTCGCGAGCACCGACACGCCCAGTACGGCGACGCCGGCGGTGGCCAGCAGCACCAGCGAGCGCAACCGGAGAAGGAACGGGTTGGGCCGACTGTTGCGCGGCACCGACCAGGCCGTGTTGACCGTGTTCTGGATCGCCTGCCCGAGCCCCATCGCGCCGTAGGTGGCGGTCAACCCGCCGACCACGATCGCGCCGGTCGAGCCGTGCAGCTCCTGGCGGCCGAGCTCGTCGCCGATGATCGGGAACTGCCGCAGCGCCGAGTTGAGCACCTCGGTCTGCAGGTGCGGGTTGCCCTGCAGCAGGAAGCCGAGGATCGAGGAGCCGAGCAACAGCAGCGGGAAGATCGCGATGAAGGCGTAGTAGGTGACGATTGCCGCCAGGTAGTTCCCCTGGTCATCGAAGAACTTGTAGAAGACGCCCAGCGGGAACGACACCGGCGTGAATCGTCGCTGTGCGCGATCCAGTGTCTCTACCACCCCCGCCACGGGAGCAGGGTATCCGTCAGCGTCTCGTGGAGCCGACACAGCGAGCCTGGGTGAGTCGAAGCGCACCCGGTGCGCCCACGCTCACCCAGGTTCCTTCGATCGAGCTCCGATCCACGTGCTGTGCGACGTCGAGGGCCGTCGGAGCCATCCCGGTCAGTACGACTTCGGCAGCCCCAGCGAGTGCATGGAGACGAAGTTCAGGATCATCTCCTTGCTGACCGGGGCGATCCGCATGACGCGCGAGGCGGCGACCAGCGCGCCCATGCCGTACTCCTGGGTGAGGCCGTTGCCGCCGAAGGTGTGCACTGACGCGTCGACGGCCGAGCAGCTGGCCTCGGCGGCGGCGTACTTGGCCATGTTGGCGGCCTCCCCCGCCTCGAAGTCCTTCCCCTCGTCGACCAGCGCCGCCGCCTTCTGCGTCATCAGCCGGGCCAGCTCGACCTCGATGTGTGCCTTGGCCAGCGGGTGGGCGATCGCCTGGTGCGCCCCGATCGGCCCCTGGAACACGGTCCGCTCCTTGGCGTACGCCGTGGCCTTGCTCAGCGCGAACCGGGCGATGCCAGTGGCGAACGACGCGGCCATGATCCGCTCCGGGTTGAGCCCGGCGAAGAGCTGCACCAGCCCGCCGTCCTCGTCGCCGATCAGCGCATCGGCCGGCAGCCGGACGTCGTCGATGAAGACCTGGAACTGCGTCTCCGGGGAGATGAACTCCATCGGGATCGGGGTGAACTCGAAGCCCGGCGCGTCGGTCGGTACAACGAACAGGCAGGGCTTGAGCTTGCCCGTCTTCTGCCCTTCGTCGTCCACAGCCTCGGCGCGCGCCACGACCAGGACGTTCTTGGACTCGTCGAGGCCCGAGATGAAGACCTTCTTGCCGTTGAGCACCCACTCGTCGCCGTCGCGGCGGGCGGTGGTCACGATGTTGTGGCTGTTGGTGCCGGCGTCGGGCTCGGTGATCGCGAACGCCATCGTCTCGGTGCCGTCGGCGATGCCCGGCAGCCAGCGCTCCTTCTGCGCTGGCGTGCCGTACTTGTTGATCACGGTGCCGCAGATCGCCGGGCTGACCACCATCAGCAGCAGCGGGCAGCCGGCCGCACCGACCTCCTCGAGCACCGCCGCGACGTCGCCGAGACCGCCGCCACCGCCGCCGTACTCCTCGGGGAGGTTGACCCCGAGGTAGCCGCTCTTGCCCAGCTCGAGCCACAGCTCGTCGGTCTTCTCACCCGCGCGGGCCTTCTTCAGGAAGTACTCCTGGCCATACTTCGAGGCGAGCTTGAAGACCTGCTTGCGCAGCTCGATCCGCTCCTCGGACTCGACGAACGTGCTGCTCATTCCTGGTTCTCCTCTGGTGTGTCCACAACGACGAGGACGGCCCCGCCGTTGACCTGGTCGCCCACGGCGACGTCGAGCTCGGTGACGGTGCCGGCATGCGGCGCCGCGATGGTGTGCTGCATCTTCATCGCCTCGAGCACCAGCAGCGGCTGGCCCTCCTCGACGACGTCGCCGGCCTGCACGTTGACGGCGACGACGCTGCCGGGCATGGGGGCGAGCAGCGAGCCGGCGGCCACCCGGTCGGCCGGGTCGGTGAACCGGGGCAGCTTGCGCAGCGCCACGTGACCCAGCGGCGAGTCCACGTCGACCTGCGGACCAGCGACGCTGATCGCGAAGGTGCGCGCGACGCCGTCGACCGAGAGGGTGACCTCCTCCGGGCTCACCTCCACGACCGTCACGTCGTCGCGCTCGGCATGCCGCGGCGTGCGGCCGCCCCACCACGGCACCGCGATCTCGGAGGTCTCATTGGTCGAGCTCGTCGAGACCCCGAAGGTGGTCAGCTGCGGCTGGGAGGGCACGTTGCGCCAGCCGGCGGGGATGCGAGAGTGGTACGCCGAGCCCGCCCGGCCCCGCTCGGCGAGCGCCAACGCGGCCGCGAAGGCTGACAGCTGGACGGCGTCCTCGACCAGTCCGGAGAGCTCGGCGGCGACCGCCGGGTCGTCGAGCCAGGTGGTGTACATCCGGCCCTCGAGGAACACGTCGCTGCGCAGCAGCCCGACCAGCAGGTCGCGGTTGGTGCGCAGGCCGTGGATCTTGGCCGCCGCCAGCGCGCCGGCAAGGCGGCGAGCCGCCTGCTCGCGGGTGGGCGCCCAGCAGATCACCTTGGCGATCATGGCGTCGTAGAACGTGCCGATCTCGTTGCCCGCGACCACACCGGAGTCCAGCCGCAGGGCCCCAGACGTCGAGCCTGTCGAGACCAGCTCGAACTCCGCCTGCACGCCGGGGATGTCGAGCGCTGTCAGCAGGCCGGTCTGCGGGGCGAAGCCGCCGGCCGGGTCCTCGGCGTACAGGCGGACCTCGACGGCGTGCCCGGTGGGCTCGTTGGCTTCGAGGCCCGTCGCCAGCGCTCCTCGCGCCTCAACCAGCGAACGGCCCTCGGCGACGGCCAGCTGCAGCTCGACCAGGTCGACGCCGAAGATCTCCTCGGTGACCGGGTGCTCGACCTGGAGGCGGGTGTTCATCTCCAGGAAGAAGAACCGGTCCTTGGCCTGGTCGTAGAGGAACTCCACCGTGCCGGCACCGCGGTAGTCGATCGCCTCGGCTGCCTTGCGCGCCGCGTCGTGCAGGGCCGCCCGGGTCTGCGCCGGGAGGCGGGGCGCGGGCGCCTCCTCGATCACCTTCTGGTGGCGACGCTGCACCGAGCAGTCCCGCTCACCGAAGACGATGGCGCCTTGCGGCGTACCGACGACCTGGACCTCGACGTGGCGGCCGCTCTCGATGAACGGCTCGACGAAGACGGTGCCGTCGCCGAACGCCGACTCCGCCTCGGCCCGTGCCTTGGTGATCTCGCCGGGCAGCGCGGCGAGGTCGCGCACGATCCGCATGCCGCGACCACCGCCGCCCGCCGACGCCTTGACCAGCAGCGGCAGGTCGGCCTCGGTGGCGGTCTCGGGAGTGAGGTCGCCGAGGACCGGGACGCCGGCGGCGCTCATCAGCTTCTTCGACTCGACCTTCGAGCCCATCGAGAGGATCGAGGCCGGGTCCGGGCCGATCCAGGTCAGCCCGGCCTCGAGGACCGCGGCGGCGAACTCGGCGTTCTCGGACAGGAAGCCGTAGCCCGGGTGGATCGCATCGGCTCCCGCGGCCTTCGCGGCGGCGATGACGAGGTCGCCGCGCAGGTAGGTCTCGGCGGGAGCGTTGCCCGGCAGGCGTACGGCGGCGTCCGCGTCGCGGACGAACGGCGCCGAGGCGTCTGCGTCGGAGTGGACCGCGACGGTGCCGATCCCGAGACGGCGGCAGGTGGCGAAGACCCGGCGGGCGATCTCGCCCCGGTTGGCGACTAGTACTCGATCGATCATCACGGCACTCACATTCGAAACACGCCGAAGTTGAGGTTGCCCTCGATCGGCTGGTTCTCGATGACGGACAGGCAGATGCCGAGGATGGCGCGGGTGTCGCGCGGGTCGATGACGCCGTCGTCGTAGACCATCCCGGACAGGAAGTAGGGCAGCGACTGCTCCTCGATCATCTGCTCTACGAAGGCGCGGGTCTGGGCGTCGGCCTCCTCGTCGAACGGCACGCCCTTGGACTCCGCGGCCTGCCGGGCGACGATCGACATCACGCCGGCCAGCTGCTGGGGACCCATCACCGCGCACTTCGCATTCGGCCAGGTGAACAGGAAGCGCGGGTCGTAGGCGCGACCGTTCATGCCGTAGTTGCCCGCGCCGTACGAGGCGCCGATCAGGATCGAGATCGACGGCACCGTCGAGTTGGAGACGGCGTTGACCATCATCGCGCCGTGCTTGATGATGCCGCCCTGCTCGTACTCCTTGCCGACCATGTAGCCGGTGGTGTTGTGCAGGAACAGCAGCGGCGTGTCCGAGGCGTTGCACAGCTGGATGAACTGCGTCGCCTTCTGCGCCTCCTTGCTGAACAGGATGCCCTGCGCGTTGGCCAGGATGCCGATCGGACGACCGTGGATCCGCGCCCAGCCCGTCACCAGTGAGGGGCCGTAGAGGGGCTTGAACTCGTCGAACGGCACCTCGTTGGTCTCGCTGACCCCGTCGGCCAGACGCAGGATCACCTCGCGCGGGTCGAACGGCTCCTTGAGATCGGTCGGGATGATGTCGAGCAGGCCGTCGGGATCCAGCAGTGGCTCGGCGTACGGCGGCTCGGCGGTTGAGGTGCGAGCGAAGCGAGCCTCGAAACCCCGCACCCCCTTCTTCTCCACGTTGAGCCGGGCCACGATCCGCCGCCCGATCCGGATGGCGTCCCGCTCGTCGACGGCCAGGAAGTCCGCCAGCCCGGAGGTGGTGGCGTGCATGTGCGCACCGCCCAGCTCCTCGTCGTCGGAGACCTCGCCGGTGGCCATCCTCACCAGCGGCGGGCCGCCGAGGAAGACCTTGGCGCCCTTGTCGACCATCACGATGTAGTCGCTCATGCCGGGGATGTAGGCGCCGCCGGCGGTGGAGTTGCCGAAGACCAGCGCGATGGTCGGCTGCTTGCGGGCGCTGGCGCGGGTGAGGTCGCGGAAGCCCTTGCCGGCCGGCAGGAAGATGTCCTTCTGGTGCGGCAGGTCGGCGCCGCCGGACTCGACGAGGGTGACGACCGGCAGGTGGTTCTCCTCGGCGATCTGCATCGCCCGGCCGGTCTTCTTCATCGAGATCGGGTTGATCGTGCCGCCCTTCACGGTCGGGTCGTGCGCCACGATCATGCACTCCACCCCGGAGACCACACCGATGCCGGTGACGGTCGATCCGCCGACCGGGAAGTCGGTGCCCCAACCGGCCAGCGTCATCAGCTCCAGGAACGGCGCGCCCTCGTCGAGGAGCAGCTCGATCCGCTCCCGGGCGGTGAGCTTGCCGCGCCGGTGGTGGCGCTCGATGTACTTGCCGCCGGCGCTGATCGCCTTGGCATGCTGCACGTCCAGATCGGCGAGCTTCGCCAGCATCGCGGCGCGGCGCTCGGCCGGCGCCTCGAGCGGCTCGGCGGTCATGAGGCGTACCCCAAGAGCTTGGCAGCCAGGTCGGTCATCACTTCGGTCGCTCCTCCTCCGATGGGCAGGATCCGGGTGTCGCGGTAGTGCCGCTCCACCTCGGTGCCGTGCATGTATCCGGTGCCGCCGTGCAGCTGCACCGCCTGGTCACAGACCCACTGGCTCGCCTCGACGGCCGTCTGCTTGGCGAGCGCTGCTCCGGCGATGGTCGAGGCGGTGGTGCCGCTCTCGTCGTACTCACGCACCACGGCGTGGGTGTAGGCCTTGGCCGCCTCGACGCGGCGGTGCATCTCGACCAGCTTGTGCCGCACCACCTGGCGCGCGATCAGCGGCTCCCCGAACGTGCGGCGCTCGCGGGCGTAGGCGGCGGTCAGGGCCAGGGAGCGCGCGGCGATCCCATAGGCGTGTACGGCGAGGGCGATCCGCTCGGTCACGAACGCCTCGGCGATGTAGCCGAAGCCGGCTCCCTCCTCGCCGACGAGGTTGCCCACCGGCACCCGGACGTCGGTGAAGCCGAGCTCGGCGGTGTCCGAGCAGTGCCAGCCCATCTTGCGCAGGTTGCGGTCGACGGTGAAGCCGGGGGTGTCCTTGTCGATGACGAGCAGGCTGATGCCCTTCGCGCCCTCGGCGGCGGTGGTTGAGCCTGTCGAAACCCTGACGGCTGTGGTCACGAAGTCAGCCCGGACACCCGACGTGATGAACGTCTTGGCGCCGTTGACGACGTAGTGATCCTCGGTGGTTGAGCCTGTGGAAACCCGGACCGCCCGGGTGGTCAGGTGGGCGACGTCGGAGCCGCCACCGGGCTCGGTGATCCCGAGCGCGCCGATCTTCTCGCCGGCCAGGGTGGGCCAGACGTAGCGGTCGACCAGCTCGGCCGAGCCGTGCCGGGCGAGGTGCGGCAGCGCGATGCCGTGGGTGAACAGCCCGGCCAGCAGGCCGCTGGACGCGCCCTCGGCGAGCATGCCCTCCTGGAGCGCGACCAGGTCGGCCAGCGACCCGCCCTCGCCGCCGACCTCCTCGTCGAAGCCGATCCCGAGCAGGCCCTGCTTGGCCGCGGCGAGGTGCAGTGCGCGCGGGATCTCGCCGGCGTCCTCCCACTCCTGGAGCGAGCCGGTGATCTCGCGGCGGGTGAACTCGGCGCCGAGGCTGAACAACTCCGGACTCACGGCTGCGAAACTCCGGATTCGACGAGGTGGTCGGGGATGTCGACGTACCGGCTGCGGATCCACTCGCCCAGCGCCTTGGCCTGCGGGTCGAAGCGCACGCCCTCGGCCACGCCGGCACCGAGGATGCCGTGGATGACGATGTTGACGCCGCGCAGGTTGGGCAGCGGGACGATGTCGATCTCCAGCTCGCGCGTCTCGGGCAGCAGCGTGCGCACCCAGTCGGCGGTCACGGTCTGCAGCAGCCACGCGACCGCGGCGTCCGGACGCCCGGCCGGGACCCACAGGCCGATGTTGGCGTTGCCGCCCTTGTCGCCGGAGCGGGCGTAGACCAGGTCGCCCAGCGGCCGCTTCCGGGTCGTGGTGCTCATCGGATCACCTCGGTGGTGCCGTCGGGCAGGTGGACGGTGTGCTCGACCTGGTCGCGGTCGATGTACGCCGGGGTGTAGACGCCGTAGGCGCTCGGCTTGCCGGGAGGCGCGGTGACGTGGAAGCCGGCGTAGGAGGCCAGCACGAGCTCGATCGCGGGGCCGGTGAAGGCCTTGCCGACGGCGTCCTGGTCCTGCGACCACACCGTGAGGCGCTGCAGCACCGCGGCACCCTCCTCGGTCGCCGAGTCCGGAGCGGGGGCACGCCAGGTCGACCAGGAGCGCTGCAGCTCGCCGGGTAGGGCCGCTTCCACCTGTGCCCTGACCAGCTCGGACTTGCGGTCGAGGTCGAGCCCGGTGAGCACGAACTCGACCTGGTTGCGCCAGCCACCGAGCTGGTTGACCGCGACCTTGAGCCGCGCCGGCGGCGCGGAGCCGCGGGTGCCGGCGATCTCGACCCGGTCACGCTCCAGCTGCCGCAGCGAGATAGAGGTGAGGTCGGTGGTGACGTCGGGATTGAGGTAGGTGCTGCCCTGGATCTCGTAGAACAGCTGCGCGGTCACCGTGTCGACGGTGACCAGCCCACCGGTGCCGGGGTGCTTGGTGACAACGGTGGTGCCGTCGGCGGCGATCTCGGCGATCGGGAAGCCGAACGGCTTGACCGGGTCGGTGACCAGGCCTGCGTCGACGGCGTCGAAGAGGCCGGCGAAGTTGCCGCCGGTGGCCTGGGTGCCGCACTCGATGACGTGGCCGGCGATGACCGCGCCGGCCAGCGCGTCGTAGTCGGTCGATGTCCAGCCGTGCCACCAGATCGCCGGGCCCATCACGACGGCGGCGTCGGTGACCCGGCCGGTGACGACCACGTCGGCGCCCGCCTCCAGAGCACGGGCGATGCCGAAGCCGCCGAGGTAGGCGTTAGCGGTCAGGGCGCCCTCGAGGTGAGGAGCGAAGTCGTCGATCTTGTCTCGGACGTCGTCGCCGTCGACGTACGCGATCTTCGCGCCCGTGCCCAGCGCGTCGAGCGCCTCGGCGAGGCCCCGTGGGTTGAGGCCGCCGGCGTTGCTGACCAGCTTGACGCCCAACTCCTGCGCGAGGCCCAGGCATTCCTTGGCCTGGGCCAGGAACGTCTTGGCGTAGCCGAGCGAGGCGTCACGCATGGTGTCCTTGCCCAGGATGAGCATGGTCAGCTCGGCGAGGTAGTCACCGGTCAGGACGTCGAGGCTCGACTGGGTCCCCGAGCCTGTCGAGGGGTCGAGCATCTCCCGCATGGCGCTGATCCGGTCGCCGTAGAAGCCGGAGCAGTTGCCGATCAGGATCGGCCGGCCGCCCTTGGGTGCGATGTCAGGCACGCTCGCGCCCCTTTCCTGCCGGGCCGGCGAAGGCCTGGATGATGTCGAGCCACTGGTCGGCGTCCGGCCCGGTGGCCACCAGGTCGGTGTCGTCGCGGTGGATCCGCTGGGTGGCGAGCCGGGCGAAGTCCCAGGCCTCACCGGTCACCGACTGTGCTGCGCCCTCCGGGCCCCACCGCCACTTCTCGCCGCTCGGGGAGGTGAGCTCGACGAGGATCTCTGCGGAAGGCGCGTCCAAAGAACGGACCGAATAGGCGAACCCACGCGTGCGCACCGCGAGGTGGCACACGTGCTTGACCCGATCGGTCCGTTCTGCGGTCAGCCCTAACGCGTCACGCACGTCCAGGCCATGGGCCCAGGTCTCCATGAACCGCGCCGTCGCCATCGACGCCGGCGACATCGGCGGTCCGAACCAGGCGATCTTGCCCTCAGCCGTGCGCAGCATCTCGGCGAGGGCCGGCCGGGAGGCGTCCCAGCGTGCGAGGAGCTCGGCCGGCGGCACCGCTCCCCCGTCGAGCGCCTTCGTGTCCACGAAGCCGTCGATGTCGGCCAGCGCCTCGATGATCAGCGCATCCCACGCCGCCTTGTCGGTGCCGGCGATGACCGACGCCTCGTCGGTCCAGGCCAGGTGAGCGACCTGGGTGGCGATGTCCCAGCCGTCCGCCGGCGTCGGCGTCCGCCACTGCTCCTCGGTGAGGTCGGCGACCACTTCGCGCAGCGCGGCGCTCTCCGCGGCCAGGTCGGTCAGCAGCTCGTCCACTACGTCACTCATCGGATCTCCTTCTCGAGCACCTTCACCCACTCGTCGAGGATCCGGGCACGTCGCCGGGCGTCGTCGCTGAGCGCGTCCGCCAGGCCGAGGCCACGGCACAGGTCGAGGGTCGCCTGGATCAGCTCGCGCACGCCTGGCTCGGACTCGTCCGCACCGAGCATGTCGACGGTCAGGCGATGGGTCTCCCGGCCCAGGTGCCGCTCGAGGGGCGCCACCGCGGCGTGCAGGTCCGGGTCGGTGCGAGCCGCGACCCAGAGCTCGAGCGCCGCCTTGAAGCCGGGCGAGGCGAAGTACTCCCCCAGCATTCGGATCACCTTGCGGGTCGAGGCACCGTGGAGATCTGCGACCGCGGCACGCAGGTCCTGGGCCCGTCGCTCCATCACGTGCGCGACCGCAGCCACGACCAGCTCGTTCTTGGTCGGGAAGTGGTGCAGCTGGGCCCCGCGGCTCACGCCCGCCCGCTCGGAGACCAGCGTGGTGGTGGTGTTCGCGAAGCCCCGCTCCTGCAACACCTCGACGGTCGCCTCCAGCAGCCGCGCCCGCATTAGCCGGGTGCGCTCCTCCTGGGGGACCCGGGATGTGGTTGCACTCACATCCCTACTGTCGCCGCCAAGCAACAAACAGTCAAGACTGACTTTTTATGCGCGTCGCGGCCGCGGCAACGGCTGTTCCAGGTCCCAGTGGGGCTGATAGTCAGGGTGGTCGCGGTGCAAGAAGGCGATCCGGAGCAGGAACCGCTCGACCTCGTACACGCTCGGTGGCACCGCGACCAGGAACGACTCCATCTCCTCGATCTGGCGCAGGAATCCCACCGCCCAGGCGGCGCGTTGCGGGTCGGCGCTGTGGGTCTGGTCCTCGATCCGCGCCTTCACGAAACCGAGCAGGCGCTGGACGTCGGCCCCGTGCTCCTGCCCGAGCAGCCTCACGGTCGCCCTCCGCGGGTCGACACGGGCATGGACACGCTGCTCTTCGGGGACGCGACCGGCGCGGTGAGCCGCTGCGCACTCGGGGCCAAGACCTTCACAGACCCATGTCTAAGGCCGTCAACTGAGCAACAGGCCCCATCAATCCTTAAACCGCGCTGTCAAAATGCGACGAGCGTCACACGGCCCGTCGGTGTGCTCAGGTCAGGCGTGCGACCATCGGCAGCCGGGAGCGCGTGCACGCACCGACGATCGCGGCCGTGAGAAGGGGCAGCCCGATCACGACCACCGCGATCAGCAGCCACGGGACGTCGACGAAGTAGACCGCCTGACCCGGCCCATCGATCCTGGTCAACGGCCGGGTGATCGCCAGGCCGGGCACGAAGCCGACCACCATCCCGAGCACGGCCCCGACGAACGCCACCACGAAGGTGTACGCCGCAGCCACGCTGCGCCGGGTCTTCGGCTCGGCGCCGACCGCCGCCAGGGTGGCGAGGTCCGGCCGGGCGTCGGAGAGGGCGAGGAACATCGCCGTGAGCGTGCCGCCGAGCATCAGCATCGCCGCCAGCACTGCCAGCACCCACTGCACGATCCTGGTGTAGGCCTCCGCCTGGTAGCCGCGCTCGACGGTGACGCTCGCGGGTGTCGCCAGGCCCTCGAGCGCGTCGTCGAGATTCTGCTCAGCGGTGGTCGACAGGTGCGGCCGGGCCAGCTCCAGCCCGACCGTGGTGGCCCCGACGCCGATCCGGTCGGCGAGCGCCGGCGGCAGGATCGCCTCGACCGGCGGCCCGGCTTCCCGGGCACCGATGGGAACGACGTACGCCGGCACGGTGACCTTGATGCCCGCCGTGACCTGTCCCCGCGGAGAGGTCGAGCTGACCGCGATCCGGACCGCAGCGAGCCGGCCCTGG
>Ga0164242_10001717_pt1 | contig 25831 bp, 14 predicted proteins | sample OricomgcompostMG_FD_108783 | JGI IMG/M metagenome (GOLD analysis project Ga0164242, IMG submission 108783) | Miracle-Growth compost microbial communities from Emeryville, California, USA - Original compost - Miracle growth compost (MG) ...
GCCTCGGGATGAGAAGTTGACAAAGCGTGCTCCTTTTCGTGACCTTAACAAGGTTCACACGCGCCATCACGGGGAATTCTCTTTCCGCCTGCCCTCCCGTTGCATGCAAAAGTACTTTTATAACAGTACTTTTCACCCAGCGCCTTTGTAGGTCAGAATGAGTTAGATAGCTAATTGAACTCTATCATTTATGGGGCGTTTCGTCAAATTGGAGGGTGTGGTCTGGGGTGTGATAAAAGTACTTTTTAACCCGACTTGCCCCTATAACTATAGAGGTTAGTCTCCTGGAGGGAGAGAGAGCGCTTGCCAGGCGACTAGCATGCAGCATACCATCACAGCAATTTATTGTCTATGCGACGATTTTCTGCAATCGTTAGGTTATACTGATGATCCTCAAGTCAAGATGACAACATCTGGAAGTAATGACTATTCCCTTGGTAGCCGCTGTTTCTTTGGGGCAATATCAATCAAACGCTTTTATTTCTTATAGAGCACGGTTACCTAATGAATCCTTTGAGTGAAAGCCGTCTTAATCGGCGTTTTCATCGTTTACCGCTTGATTTAGGGGACACTTTCTTCTGCATTTTTAGGGGAAACATTTAAGCAATGCCATGTCACACAGGATGAAGTTGTAGATTCGTTGCCAGTTAGTGCTTGCGATAACATTCGTATTAGTCGTTGCCGTCTTTTTTCAGATTCTAACAAAGAGCATTTTTGCGGACGTATTGCCAGCAAAAAAACGCTATTTCTTCGGTTTGCGTGTGCACCCACTCATTACTGCAAACGGTGATCCGGTAGAGTTTGTATTGACGGTGCTGATGCAGACATCAAAGCGTTCAAACAGTTATTTGCTTTCCAGCAGCATCATTTATGCAGACAGAGGATATACCGATTATCAGGAAGGATATCTACTCCGGGAATCAAGAGGAATTACTCTGTTTGCTCAATGCAAGAAAAACTCCAAAATGACCACATCTACCATGGAGGAATATCTTGCCCATCCCATCAGAAAATACGCCGAAACAACTTTTTAGCAAATTAACAAAATGGTTCCCAAAAAATATTCAGGCCGTTACAAGGCGAGGATTCGTCCTCAATATAAATTGTTTTCTACTGGCATTCTCCGTAAACCGCTTCAATAGGTAGCAAGTCGAGTTATTTTAGGGCAAAACACCATTGCATTAGCTTGTTTCGCGGCGATTATAAAAAATAAACTTGAACCTCAAACCGTTAAAACCTCCACCGCTTCGATAACGTCACCGTTTTATTATTTTCTTCATCAAGTTGCAGGCCCAATTGCAAATTGCCTTTGATACGATATTGCAGTTGGAATTCATAGGGTGGAGTGCCGAGAACGTCGGTGTTGCTTTTTCCGATGGAGCGGCGATAGGACAGATAGAGATTGTTGCCGATGGCTTTGCCGAATTCTACGCCGACGGGCTGGTTCAACTGATAATCCAATCCGATGCTGGATAAACCTAAAGCCTGGGCGAGATTGTTTTCTATCCCGGAAAACAGCGGCCCCGAAAGTGCGCCGAGCACCATTTGCGTGTATGCCTGATCGCGATTTTGCAAATCGGAGTCGTTGAAAACAGAGATGCCCAACAGCTGTGAAAAGGCATCGTCGCGCGACATCGGTGGATCGGAACTGATGTCCACCTGCAATTTCTGCGAAGTGGATTGTCCCGTATCCAACGGCCCGTGCAGATGCACCGTGATGAGATATTGACCGCTGCGGCCTTCTGCCGTGGCGTCAATATCGGTGCGGGTTTGCAGCTGGCCTGTGAGCAAATTGCGCCGCGCCGTGACGGAAAGCTCGCCGTCCGTGATGCGCGCCCGCGCGCCGGGGAAAATGGCCTGGCCATTTTGAATATCAAAAGATCCCAGCAATAACGGATCGTAGGGCGTACCGGTGATATTGAGATAACCGCCCAGCGTTGCCTGCAAATTGCTGGAGGTGAATTTCACATTGTCGCCCAGATCAAAACGCACATTCAGCAGCGGCGCGGCGGGCCACACAGCTTCCGAGCTTGTTTCGGAATCGGCCGGCAGCGCTGTCAATTCGCTTTGCGACAACTTGATATTGCCCGCCACCTGCAAGCTGCCGGAATCGCTGTTTTGTAGATTCAGCGTGCCATTCAAAATGCCATTTCCCACATCTTTCACCGCGACGCCGAAATCGGTCAATTGAATGCTGCCGGTTTTTCCTTCAATGGAATCCAGCGGCAAAGCGGCAAATAATTTTTGAGAATTATTCAATCCCAGCGCGGCAAAATCGGCGGCGTGAGTGAAAGTGTTGGAGCGCACTTCGAGCAGCTGGTTGAGATTGGTGGCAAACAACGGATTGAGCGCGAAGCTGCCGAAACCTAACAGGCTGCCTTGATCCGCGCCTTTTTTATTGACGCCTTTGGCGTTCATCATCCAGCGCACATTTTGTTGCAACGCGGGATCTTCGTCGCCGGTTTTCCAGAGCATGGCGAGATTGATATCGCGCAGGCCGGAGACGCCGTCATTGATAAAGCTGGCGCCACGCAGCATCAATTGCAAATCGTAACGATGATCGGCCAGATTGCGCCGCACGGCGGCGAGATGCAGCGCGCTCATATCCAGCGCCACCTTGCCGTTGATCTGAAAAGTTCCTTCCAAAAACGGCTCGCCGCCGGGGAGCACGATAAAAGTACTTTTAGGGCGGTTGCCGGTTTTGGGCGCGTCGATGCGGGAGGCGGAAACCAGTTCGCCGCACAGCGGATCGGTGGAATCGATGCTCAGCGTGTTGCCGTTTTCAAAACGCAAGGTGCCGGAAAGATTTGTCACGCCTCCGCGCAGTGCGGCGGTGCTGTCGTTGATCACCATTTTTCCGCCTTCGATGGTGGCGATGCCGTCGAGTTTGGGCGCGTCTAATGTTCCGGTGATGTCCAGCGAACCGCGAAAAATTTTGGCGCTGGCGCGGGTGACGGCCGGTAAAAATAATCCGGTAAAAGCGCCGAAATCCTGATCCTGCAGTGGCAGGTGCACTTCCATCGCCTTGTCGCGAACCAGCCCCAGCGGCGTGTCTTCGTCGCCCCAGCTCCACGGCAGAAAACCCCAGCCGGTGGAAGATTGATAATCGCCTTTCACGACGGTGAAATTTCCGGGGCGAATAAAAATGCCGCCGTTTTGAATATCGAATCGCGTGATGCGCAATTGATTTAGCGTGTAATCGCGATACGACAGGCCGTCCGCCTGAAAGCTGCCGATGACATGCGGCGCGGCGGTTGTTCCTTCCACGTGCAGCGCAATTTGGCTGACGTTGCCGTGCAGCGCGGAGCTGCCGTCGTCGTTGCGCAGCGAGCTGATCCACAACGCAAGATCGTCCAGATGGCCGTGCAATAATTCCAGATCCAGATTGATCGGGCCGTGCGGCGTGATGGTTCCATCGCCGATAGTGTGCAGTAGCAGCGCGTCCTGCTTGGGATCGGCGGCGGCCAGGCGCGCTTCAAATTTGCTGATGGTCAAAGTGCCGTTTTCATAAACGCCATCCGCATCCACATCGGGCAACGGATGCATTGCTCCTTGCCTCCCAGATCCCGGCGCTTGCGCCGAGGCATCGCGCACTTTGAAATCGGAAACCGCCAGCCGCGGATCATCCAGCGTGTGCGAGAGATTGGCATTCAATGAAATGTTTCCGTCGGTGGACGGCGGAAGATCGTCGCGCCATTTTTGCAATTGCTGCCAAATTTCCCCGTTACCGGAGCGCTGCCAAATCTGGCGGGTTTGGTCGAGAATAGACGTGATAAAACTGATGCGGGCGTTTTGCACCTGCATCGAAGTGTCCAGCGCGGCGCTATCTGAATTCCACGGCACATCGCCTGAAAGACGGATGAGACGGGGATTTTTTGTTTCGGTGGATTGCAATGTTGCCTGCTTGATTTGCAGCAGATCCGGCGTCAGGTTGAAATTTGCATCCAACGCGCCCAGGTCTTCGCCATGCCAGGAAAGACCGGACGAAGTGACTTTTGCGACTCCGTCAGAAATACGAAAAGACGGCGCGGCCTCATCAAAATTCACGCTGCCATTCGCATCAAAATGCGCCGTCAATTTTCCGCGCAACGGCAAGCGCGAGAGATGAATCGCGCCGCGTCCGACGTTGTCAGTTTGCACGGCATCTTCCGAAAATCCCAATAATTCAAACGCGGGCAAATCCGTCACATCGGCTTTTGCCGTCCAAATATGCGTGGCGCCGTTCAGCGTCAAATCCGCTGTGAATGGCGCCTGCGCCAGCGTCCCTTTTATATTGCTCAAATGCACGATGGGATTGCCGTCCGCCAGTTGCGCCTGCACGTCGGCGTTCACGTCGCGCAAAGTCGTGTCATACGCATTCACCACGCGCAAGCCCAATCCGCCGCTTACCTGCAGATTATTGCCTTCGCCGGAAAGATGCAACCGCGCGTTCATCACGCCATCGGCATCGCTGGTTTTTTGCCAATCCGCCACGCTTTGCGGAAGCGGCAGATTTTGCAAGGCGTTCGCCAGTTGCAATCCATCCAGCGACAAATCGATGTTGTAGGCAAAAGTACTTTTATCCGGCAGATATTGCAAATCGCCCTGCGCCGCCAACCGCGCGCCGCCGCTCCAGAGTGTCAATTCTTGCAGCGGAATTGTAAAGGGTAGAGCGCTCTCGCCGAGAGCGCCGCGCGGCTGGCTCAGCGAGCCAGCCCTACCTGTTAGCAATAATTGCGTTTTAAAATCAACTTTATCCAGCGGCAATTGTTTCGGCGCGCCGCCGTCGTTCCAGGTAAAAGTACTTTTATAGGCCTGCGCTTCCAAATCCATTTTCAGTGTGTCGAGGTTGCCGCTCAAAGCCGCTTTTGCAAAACCTGTCCCATCGATATTTGCTTGCGGCAATAGCTGTGGTTTGGATTTTTGCAGCCATTGAGAAAGATTGGCGAGTTGTAAATCGCGCGCCAAAAATTCGCCTTCCACGCGCGGCGAAGATTGATCGAAATCGCCGAGCGTCAGATGTCCATCGAGATTGCCGCCCGCGTAAAGCGCGCTGATTCGCGGCACTTCCAATTGATTTTTCTGCCACAGCCATTTTGTCTGAACGCGCGCCAGCGCCGCCGGATCGCCCAATGTGGAAGTTTGAATTTTCAATGCCGCGGTTTCAAATGTGCCTTCCAGCTCCGGTTGAATTATTCCTTTGCCCGCATTGATATTACCATTCGCGGTGAGACGAAAATTGCCGATACGCGCGGTATTATCGTTTTGCAAAAGCAGGCCGCTGCTTGCCGATAAGGCTGTTTGTGTTTCAAATTGCCAGCTATTTTGGGTATTAAAAGTACCTTTTATTTGCCCTTGCAGATGTCCGTTCGTGGCTAGGATATTTGTTGACTTTTGCAAAAGTACTTTTGATGCGGGCAATTGCAAATCGAATTTGGCGTTAATGTGCAAAGGTAGGGCGCTCTCGCCGAGAGCGCCGCGCGGCTGGTTCGGCGAGCCAGCCCTACCATTTTGCGACGTTGCCGAAAGCCACAATTTGCCGTTGGCGGTTCCCTGCAAAATGATGTGTCGTGATGCGAGATAAGGATTCATTTCTCGCGCATTAAAATGCGCCTGCGGCGCCTGCGCCAGAAAATTGAAATTACTCTTTTTGAGATCAGCGGAAAGCTGCCCCTGCAAATCGCCATACGGACTTTTAGCTCGGAGTTGATTTAAGAGGAGATGGTTCTGCGCGTAGCTAAAAGTACTTTTAATATCCCGCAAAAGTACTTTCTGCTGATCCTGCAAAACCGTTAAACGGCTCAGTTGAAATTGCCCCGAGACCTGCGGATTTTTTGCGTCCCAGATAAATTGCGCGCTGCCGTTTACCTGTCCCGCATTTTGAAAATGATTTTTAAGTTGCGGCGAAATAGCGGCAAGTTTCACCTGTTGCAAATCGGCATCCTGCAAAAGTACTTTTCCCTGCCACGGCGTTTTTGCATTTAGCGGAAGTTGCTTTGTCACCGCCAATTGCAATGCTTTGCCGGCGGCGTTGCCATATTTTGAACTATACAATCGATAGTTGCGCAACTGGCTTTGCAGATTCAATTGCGTATTGTTGATTTCCGCCTGCGCCCATGTGTAACCGCTGTTCAATCGGCCAAGTTGTGGCGAAGATAATTCGCTGTTGTTTCCCACGAACTGTATAAAAGTACTTTTCTGGTGGAGCAGGGTAATATCTGCTTTGGCACTCTGCAATGTTTCGCCGCTGCTGATTTTCGCGCTTGCGCCGGTTGTTTGGAATTGCCCTTTCAAATTGCCGCTATTGCCAACTTGCAATTTTCCTTGCCAGCCGGCTGCTTTGAAATTTCCCTGCGAATTATGAAGCGCCGTGCCGCTGCCTTTTAGATTGAATAACAGATTTGTTTGAATCGATTTGCCGGTTTGAATCTGGCCGTTCCAGCCAGCCGATAGAACGGCTGCACTGAAAGTGCCCAGTTGCTTTTCCTGCAAAATCACCTGGCGCGAAATAAACGTGCCGCTTGTATTGATGAGATTTGTCGTTCCGGTGACACGCATCGAAACCGCGCCGGCGGAACCACGCAAATTCGTATTCTGCGGCAGCACAGGCCGAAGCCATTTTTCCCAATCCGTAAACTGGAAAGCCGGCGATTGCGCGGTGAAATTGAAAGCAGGTTTTTTGATTCCATAAATCACCACGCCGTTTAACGTCAGCGGACTATTTTGCGCGCGGAATTGCAATCCCTGCAAGGTAATTGTGTGTTCCTCAAAACGCACCGCGCCATTTGCATCGGAGATATTGAGCGGTTTGAGTTTGGCGGAAATCAACGCCGAATCGACCGTTCCGCCAACATGAGCCAATTGCGCGACTCCCTTTAATTCGATGCCCTGATGCTTTTTCCAATAATATCCCACAGCGCCGGCAAGCTGGCCTTTGTTGGCGGAGATTATTTTGTTGTGGAGCAGATAGTCGGTGACCAATGCCGCCGGTAATTTTTTTGCGTTGATATTTCCGTGCAACCAATCGCCTTTCGGTGACGCGGTGCCGGAAATTTTTAATTGGGGAAGCGTGGCATTCTTATTCAAAAGTACTTTTGTCGCGGCCACGTCATACGCAACAGGTTTTTGCCCATCAAAACGAATATCGGCATCGATGCCGGCGAGCGTGGCGTCCAGAGGATTTTTCCGTGTGTCACGCAATGCCGCATCGTGATAAATCACCGTGCCGTTGCGCACGCGGATGGTTCCTGTCCAGGTGGTTTTGGGCGATAGTTCGGACGATAGCAGTTTGCTGAGATTAAAAATGCCGGATTTATCGCGTTCCACGTATAGGGTGGGCTGATAAATCGTGGCGGCGCGGATGGAACTGAGCGGATCTTTTTTCCCCAGCGCCAGCGCGGGAATATTGAGCGAGACATCGATTTCCTTCGCTGAAAATAATGCGCCGCCGGGAATTTTTGAGTCGCTGCCAACGGTGACATCGTGCAATCGAACCCACGAAAGATAGTTGGTTTCAACGCTGCCGACTTCGACGGATTGCCCCAGTTGCGCTTCCAACTGCGGGATGACATTGCGGCGCACGACCTGATCGGCATTCCAATTTTTCGCGATATAACGCCAGCCGATAAACAAAAGTACAAAGATTATCAGCACGGCGATAGCGCCACGCACCGACCATTTGCGGAGGCGGGACGGGCGATTATTGCCGGCGTTGTGGTCGTTTGTCATGATGGTTGCTGTGTTGTAATTTTGCTAATGACAATACTTGTTACATTAAGCCACATTTTTGACGCTCTCATGCGAAAGATGTTTAGCTCCGCTAAAATGCAATAGTCTCTTTAAATTATGGCAGATTTTCCTCATAAGACGTCCGGATACGTGCGGCGTGGCATGTTGTTGATTGTGGCGGTGTTGGCGCTGGGCGCGATTTTATTTGGCGGATTCCAGTGGAAAACCTATCGCCGCAATTTGCAGGTGAGCGATGCAAATCTTTCGCCGTTTCCAGCGCTGAGCAAAAACGATCGCATTTTAATTCTGTCGCCGCATCCCGATGATGAGACGTTGGGCGCTGGCGGTTTGATGGCAAAAGCCGCGAGTTTGGGCGTTCCGGTTCGCGTGATATTTCTCACCAATGGCGACGGCTCGCTGGCGACGCGGCTGGTGCAGGACGCGCATTTTGTGGAGCAGATGGCCAAAGGGCAAAAGCCAAAACGTCCGCGCAATATCTATCAGCAAATTGCTCCCATGCGCCAGAAAGAAGCGCTGGCGGCGCTGGCCAAACTGCATGTGCCGCCACAGAATGTGACGTTTCTCGGTTATCCCGACGGCGGCACCAAAAAGATGTGGGAAACAAATTGGAACGCGGATAATCCTTTTTTTTCGCCGTATACAAAAACCAGCCATTCGCCTTACGCCAATTCATGGACACCCAAAGCGCCTTATTGCGGCCGACAGGCGTTGCAAGATGTGGAGCAAATTGTCGCGGGATTTAAGCCGACTATCGTGATCACCACAAATCCCTATGACACGCATCCCGATCATTGGGCGGCGTATGCTTATTTAAGCGCGGCGGTTTTGCAATTGCAGTTGCAACAAAAGTACTTTTCCTGGGCGCGGAAAATCAAAGGCTATACGTTCATCGTGCATCACGGTTTGTGGCCGGCGCCGCATGGGTATCATCCGGACGCGGAATTGTCGCCGCCGGCTGCGCTGACGCAAGTCGGCGTTTCCTGGTTGAAGTTGAATTTGAACGCGGAGGATGAAAAGGCAAAAACAGCTGCGCTGCAACAATACAAAAGTCAATTAGCAACCACGCCGCAATTCCTGCGCGGATTTTTGCGGCGCAACGAATTATTCGCGCAGGGCAAAGCAGCCGAATATCACACCGATTCCTGGCAACAAGTGATTCAGGATCCGCGCAACGATTTGTTGTTGTCGAGGTTAATCGCGGCCGCGGATATCACGAATGTGTCAATTAAGGATAACGCGGGAAAAGTACTTTTAGTCCGCATCGATTTGGATGGCAATTTGTGGAAAGAGATAAAGTATCAAATTACGATACATGTAATTACCTCGCATGAAGTCTTGCTTCGCCAAATTACCGTGGCTGCAGACAGTAAGGAACGTTGGCATGGAGTGGTGGCCTTCAATGGAAATGTGAATAGTTCCTTAGTCAAAGTGAATGCCGATAAATCTCAATTAACAATTGAGCTACCGTTTAATATGATAAATGCCAAAAATGATCTTCCTGGTAGTTATGTAATTTCTGTCTCTTCCCTTCTACACGAGCGCACGCTTGATCAATCTCCTACGGAAATAATTCCATTTGGTTTTAATCCATTTAAATAGTTTTGCATATAAATTGCATAAAACTTGCTAGTCATTTTGCCGCCGTTATAATTCGTTAGAACTGATGGAGTATTCCCACAGCGCGTGTTAGAAGTGGAGGCAGGGAGAGGAAAATACAATTCGTGTATCAGCTCTGTAACTCTAGTATTCGTCGATAATGTATATAGGATGCATCAGTAAAACTCGCGGGAACTTAGCCGAAAATTAGAGGTCTATAGGTACTATCAGTAAAATATCATGAAAATAGAAGATGGTCAGAATAGAAAGGAGGCATTATGAACAAAAGGGAGTGGAACAGGGGCACAGTGATGACCGTAAATCCTCTCAGTAATTTTACGGTTAGGGTGCTATCAGTAGGGCATGTTGAACTGGATGTACATCAGTGGTTGATTCCTAAATCCAACAGCTTATATTGGTCTATTTATGTTCCTGGTAATGAGGGATTAGAATTGGGAACAGGAAAAGGAGCGTTGCAGGTTTCTCCAGGTTCTATTGCAGTTGTCCCGCCGGAAGCCAGCGCGGCGCGAGATAATAAGGCAGAATTAAAATCGTTGTTTTTACATTTTGATATAGGTGGTGTAACTGGAGTACATTTGTCCAACAGGCTCGATAAAATCGTGAGTGTTTCTTCGCAGAAATTCCTATCTCAGATTGCAGAGATTGAGGAAGCTATTTGCACAGAGGACACTTTGCGTTTGCAATTATGCGCACAAGAATTCCTTTCTGGTGTTTTAGCTGATTGTGTATCAAGCAATTCCAAAAGAAGTTCGGTATCATCTTCCTCAAAGAATGCAGATGTGCAAAAAATTCTTCCTGCCATATATGCAATAGAAGAACGTTTGAATGCGCCTATTTATCACGCATTGAAAATTAGCGAGATGGCATCGCTGTGTGAATTGAAACCTGTTGATTTTTCGCGGATATTTTTAAAAGCGATGGAACAGAATCCTTCAGAATATGCCCATAAGCGCCGAATTGCGATTGCTGTGCAACAGTTGCTTTTCACGGGTAAGTCTATTGATGAAGTTTCAGCATCGATGAGTTTTGCGAATCGATTTTATTTCTCTCGTATGTTCAAAGAAGCTATTGGTGTGACGCCGGCGGCATATCGTGCTGCGTTTCGGATGTAACTTATACTCTCCCTGCAATCGAAAGTACTTTTAACATTCAGCGGTCTACTTTTCACTTCAAAACACATCTGGACAATTGCTGGCGTAGATAGGAACAAGTTTCGTAAACTTGCTCCACCATGAATCTCCATCCCTCTGTAAAAATCCTTAAAGAACTCGTTCCCATTAATAGCGTTAATCCCGCATTCGATGGCCCTGGCGAGGCTGCTTATGTTGATTATTTGGAACAGCGGTGCAATGAGCGTGGTATAAAAAATACCCGCGTAAAAGTACTTCCGGGACGCGATAATTTAATCATGGAAGCGCGATGTGGCCATGCGGAAAATGTGCTGCTTTTTGAATCGCACATGGATATCGTTTCCGTCAAAGGCATGGAAGCGCCATTCGACCCCGTGATTCGCGATGGTAAATTGTGGGGGCGCGGTTCCTGTGACACCAAAGCTACCATGGCGGGAATGTTGTATGCGCTGGAATATGCTGCGAAGCATCCCGATGAGTTTGCCTGTGATATTGTTTTGGTGGCGGCTATTGATGAAGAACATGGATTTGCAGGTGCGCTACATCTGGCCCAAAATCTCGATCAGGTAGATGGCAAAGTCACCGGCGCGGTAGTGGGTGAGCCCACCGAAATGCAAGTTGTGATCGCGCATAAAGGCGTTTGCCGCATCACTGTGGAAACGTATGGCGTGGCGTCGCACACGGCAGTTCCGGAGTTGGGGACAAATGCGATTAGTGCCATGCGCAAAGTCATCGCGTTTTTTGAAGATCAGTATTTTCCGCAATTAGATAAAAAAAGTCATCGGCTCTGTGGCAAAGCAACGGGTGTGGTTTCCATGATTCGTGGCGGCGTGCAAATTAACATGGTGCCGCCAAGTTGTTCCATCGATATTGACCGCCGCGTGCTGCCCGGAGAAAATTCCACGGAAGTGTTGGAAGATATCAAAAAACAACTTGCAGAATATTTGAAAGATCAAAATGTATCGTATGAAGTGCGGCCCTTATTGTTAGATGCTGCGCTCAATACGTCGCCCGATGCGGCGATTTCGCAGGCCGCAGTCAAGACGGCGACAGAGTTACAAATAAGTCCTGATTTGATCGGCGTTCCCTACGGCACCGATGCCAGCAAATTGCAACACGAAGCCGCGATTCCGGGAATAGTATTTGGTCCCGGAACAATCAATGTGGCGCACACGCCAAACGAATTTGTGCCGGTTGATGAAGTGGAAAAAGCCGCTGAATTTTATTTGCAGCTGGCAAAAAATTTCGGACGGAAGTGAGCCACAAAAAAGCCCGCAAAAGTACTTTTGCGGGTGGAAGGTTTAGGAGATTTGGGCGATGCTGGTATCGAACCAGCGACCTCTTCGGTGTGAACGAAGCGCTCTCCCACTGAGCTAATCGCCCTTAAGCCTAAACCATTATAACAACGCAATGAGCAATTGGCAATGAGCGTTTGTCATGCTGAGCGCAGTCGAAGCATCTTGCCGTGAAAGTACTTTTATCGCACTTCGGCTTTGCTCAGTGGGACAAAAGTACTTTCACTTAGAACCCAGGATTGCTGGTGTCGTTCTATCGCTCCAACAAATTCTCTTCCAATAACGCTGGCTGCTCGCATTGCGTTTTGATGGAAATGCGGCGCCCGCTTTCTGCGGATTCGTGAATACTTTGCATAATGTCCAAGATATGTGCGGCCACTTGGCTGTTAGCGCGATGAGGGCGGTTTTCTTCAATGGCCAATGCCATTTCTGCCACGCCCAAGCCGCGCCCCGGTTCGACGGAAGAACAGGAAAGCGAAATTTCATGCCATTCTTCGTTGCCCGTATGTTTTAATTTCACCGGACCGCCAAAGCCATTGGGGTCGGGGACGGACAAAGTTCCTTCTGTGCCGTAAATTTCAATACGCGGCAAAACGCTGGCTTGCACGTCGAAGGAAGTGATGAGAGTGCCGATGGGGCCGCGCAAAAATTCCAGTGAAGCCGAAACATGAGTGGGCACTTGTACAGGAATTTTTTCGCCCCAACGTTCTGGCAAATTGGGGTTGCGAATAATACGTTCCTTTTGCGAGATGCGCGCGCAGCCGCTCACGCGGTCAACTGGTCCCAGCAAATTGACCAGCGCCGAAAGATAATACGGCCCCATATCAAAAAGAGGGCCGCCGCCCGGTTCGTAATAGAAATTGGGATTCATGTGCCAACGCTCTACGCCGCGCCCCATCATGAAAGCTGTCGCCGCCAGCGGTTCGCCAATCCATCCGCCATCAATGAGTTTACGGCTGGTCTGAATGCCAGCTCCAAGAATCGTGTCTGGCGCGCAGCCCACGCGCAAGCCGCTTTCGGCGACCAGTGCAAGTACTTTTGCGCCTTCTTCGCGATCTAATCCCAATGGTTTTTCGCTATAGGCATTTTTGCCGGCTTGCAAAATTTGCAAATCCACAGCAGCGTGCGCGGCAGGGATAGTGAGATTTAATACGATCTCAATATCGCTCCGCGCCAGTAAATCATTTACCGAGAATGCTTGCGTGTTCCATTCTTGCGCTTTTTCCTTAGCGCGCTCTAAATTCGTGTCCGCCACGCCAGCCAATTCCAAAAAATGGAATGCGCTCAATCCGCGATAATATTGATTGCTGATAGCGCCACAACCGATAATGCCAATTTTAGTTTTCTTCATCTTGATGAGTAGATTAGCAAATGTGGATTGATATTGAAAGTACTTTTATTTCGTTAACAAACTTCCCGCCAATCCTGCTTTTTTAATTGCATCCGCGTCACCGGCCTCTTCTCCGCCGCTGGGGAATCCGCCGCAGTAAAAGTACTTTTGATCCAGCGCGTCCAACAATTGAATCGTGGCGTCTTTTAAGGAAACTATATCAGTTTTGCCCACTTGCAAAACCATGCCTTTTGTATGAATTTTTTGAAGACTTTCACCGACGTAAATCAAAGGCTGATCGGCATCGCGCGGCGCCAGGCCGCTGATGATTTTGAGCGTAATATCCTGCGCCGGCGTGATGCCGTTTTTGCCCCAGAATTGGAAGTATTGTTGAATATGTTCCGCTGCCCAGGTTTCTTCGGGTGAAGGATCGGTAGGTAACACGATCAAGGCATTTTTTGCGCCGCCGAAGAACGGAAAGTTTTGAATATCCGAAACGGGAGAATCGAAATAAGCAGAATCGAAGTTCCACACTTTGGCGTTTGCTGACGTTTCATTCCAACCGTCACGTGGCGCGATGGGTTTGCCGGGCGTAAAAGTACTTTCAATAGACAGTTGACCTTTCGCGCCATCGTCTTTCCAGCTAACAGTGGCACCGCCCTGGGCAAAGCGCGACACTTCCGAAATCGCGCGTAACACCAATGTCTGATGCGAGGGAATTTGCACATTAATGATAGTAGTGCGCCCGTTCATACTTTGACTGAGCGGCGTTCCGTCTTCGTTCACAAAGAGATAATTGTTGGCGCCCAGATAATCGTCATCGATCACAATTTGTCCGCTCCAATTTTCGCGGCTGGCATTTCCAATTGTAATAAAACTTCCCACGCCGCTGCCATAACGTGCCGGCCAGATGAAATCCGGCAACGTGCCACTTGCCGCGCGCGCCGCCGGAACTGCCTGCCATCCGCTGGTTACGACTTCTTTTAAGAGCGGCAATTCATGAGCGATAGATGGCACGCCATAAACCAGGCGTGACGAGGGATATCCGCCATAACGATAACTGGCTAAACGTACATAATCGGAGACGCCCAGATACGCATTTTTAATTTCAGCGGGCGTCATATTTTTCCAATCGATCATGCTGCCGATGCCCCAATCGTCCCACCAAGTCAGCGGTTTGTGGCCCATCGCATAACGCAACGGAATTAATTCGTCCAACGCTTTATAGGGCGGACGTTCATACATCGCGCTGTCGCAACGCGCTACCAAAAAAGCCCGCGTGTTGCCGGTGGGATTTCCCACCAATGCCATTTTGCGCCCGTCTTTTTCGATGTTGCGTGTAAAATCCATCATCTTCGCTACACCCACCGAAAGATCCACATATTCGCCATCGGCATTAAAAGAGCGCCGCGGCGATTCTTTCATGCCGGTTCCGCGAAACGGATAGCCGCCATTCAGCGTGTCGTACGCAAAACCGGAGATAGGATTTTCTTTCACCACGTCGCGTGCGTCCTGCTGGCTTTGCGTGGAAAATTTATTTCCCCACGGATAAACCATCACTTCGTTGTCGTGGCCGGTTACCCAGGGGCGATCAAAATACACCGAATATTTACCGTCGGGTTTATAGGAAATGGCGCCCGGATATTCCTTTTTCGCCAGGCTTTCTTCGCAATAAATAAAGGATGGCACGTAAAACATCATTGCCGCATTTGCTGTTGCACCGTCCTGGAAACGCTTTAACCGTTTGGTGCGATATTCCTCGGGCGTCAATTTGGCGTCAGCAGGAGGAATGGGCCGCGCCGATTGATAATTCCAAAATTGCGGACGGCCATAAATATCACCGGTGCGTTTGAACGGCGCGTAACACCAATCCCAATCGCCGCCGAAACGCCGCGTGCGTTCAAATGAATTGCCGTTCCACGCAGTGTAAGCCGCGCCGACGCCGGCAGCGTTTGGATCGATATTTGTCCGTGCGGTGAAGGCGTCAGGATGTGCGGAAAAGTACTTTTGCAGGGCATCCAGAAATCCATAGCGTGGCGCGAATTGATAAATCTCCAGCGGAAATGTGTCGCTTTGACCGGCGTCCAAAACCAGCGGAATTTGCAAATGGAGTTGGAACCCCGAACTGGTTTTTTCGAGCGATTGTTGAAATACCGGCACAATTTGCAGAGGCGGCAAAGCCAGCGCCAGGCCGGTTTTATTATCGTAAATTGTCTGAATCATTGATGTGCAACGATTGGCGTCGGCCATCGGCGCGCTCAATAATTCCTGCCCGCTGACGGGCGTTTTGTTGCCATTCCAATAATGCAAATCGTTGAGATCCGCGTTGCCTTTCCAACTCGCCGTCCAGTTTAAATTCAACCAGCGTTGTTCTTTGCCGGTGTTGGTGATGGTGGTTTTCCAAATTTGTGGATTGCTGGTTTTGTCCCATTGTTGATCCATTTTAACACCGTCGCCAAGTGTTGATATTTGAGTATCATCCGCTGATAAAACAGCGGCGTTTGTCTTGCCGTCAGTGATCGAAAAATGGAGCGTGGTTTGTGCGTGTGCGATCTGCGCGAAGAGACACAAGAAAAGTACTTTTAGAAGGAGTTTCATAATAATTTGCTTGTGAGGAACCGCGCGCGTCAGCAAGCGGAGTATTTTGTTCCATTATGGATAACTCCGCTTGCTGACGCGCGCGGTTCCTCATTTTGTGTTTGCAATTTCCGTTACCGAAACATCATCGAACTGATATTGCCCGGCTTTAAAATACGCGCCCAGTGAAACGGTGACGCTGGTTAATTCACCCGAATTAAAATCGATGGATACCGGTTCCCATTTACCGGGTTCCGCCAGGAAATTACGTACCAAACCCAACTCACGATTGGGAAATCCCGAGCTGCCTTCGATCCATTTTCTATCCCAAAACCACGGAACCAGCGGATTGTCTTCCAGCGTTTGGATGTAGATTCGCGTGTCGAGTTTCGTTTTATCCGCGCCGCCGTGGATAAAGAGTAAAATACTTCCTTTGTTCATTTGCGTCAGCGCGTAAAAGTGGTAATTAGTATGCGGCTTGACGGTTATAGCCTGATTAAAATAGCCGGACATCGCCGCGCTGCTCACATTCATTTGCGCCACGTTTCCCTGATCCTTTTCTTGAGGAAAAGAGAGTTTGAATATCTCCGGCTTGGCAGTGGAAAATAACCAGCCGACGGCTTGATTATTATTGATCTGATCAAAATTACCGTTGTAGATAAGGTTTGGCGAGTCAGCATGAGCTGGCAATATCAGTAAAAGAGATAAGCTGATCAAGCAGATCGCTTTTGCTGTGTTGGTAAAAGTACTTTTACGCATGTTGGAATCTCCTTGTGAGGTAGGCGGTTTAACAAAATTAAGTATGACCGAAAAAGCGGCAGCAAGCTGCCGCACCCCAAAGAAAAAGATACTTTTTTGGATGGGCAGAAAAGTATCTTTTATTCTCAATTAGCTACTTGCATTCGCTTTCCAATAAATACCTTGGGCAGCGGTTGGCGGAATTGTATGGTTGGTGGAAGAATCACGTGCGATGTGTATCCATTTTGCGTGGCCATCGACGAAATTCAGTACAGCACCGTTGAGGTGACGGTCGGAAATTTCACGAATATCAGTGGTAGAGGTATAGGAATTAGCTTGGTATAACGCATATGTAACTGTTCCCTGCATGTCTGCCATCATGATCATTTGCGACGGTTTATCTATCGCAGCTTCGTTGACCCAGTCCAAATTCGCATAATTATAGCCGTAACTAATAGTTGTGGTTCCTGAAGTATCTCCTTGCCATACTCTGGTGTCACTGGGACAATTGAATACTTGAACACTTTTTACATACGGATAGACCTTTACCGGCCAACTTGCCGGACATGAGCCACTTCCACTAGGACAAGGAAGAACTTCGCCATCCGTCCATCCAGCGCGGGGGAACCTGCCATCATAGTCTTGTTTGTACATCATTACTCCCAAACCAATTTGTTTGAGATTGCTGAGGCAACTGGCGCGCCTTGCATTCTCGCGTGCTCTGGCGAAGACGGGGAAGAGAATTGATGCCAGGATTGCAATAATTGCGATGACGACCAAAAGTTCGATTAAGGTAAAGGCCGTCCGATCATATTTTTTACTCATTTTTAGCTCCTTTTAAATAACGACTTTGATATGATTGTTACATAATTATTTTACCACAATTCGATGAATCTCAAACATGTAAGTTTTTGGCATCATAGTCAAACAATTCAGCGTCTTCCCTAGCTGTACTGCCAGCGACATTCCGCCGCAAAAAAGAATCCACAACGCTGGAAAATTGCGTTGTGGATTCTTTGAATGCGTTTGTTTGGTCAACTATTACAGGTGAGGAGTGATTAACGTCGTCCACCGGATAGAATACTCAGGATCGCCAGGAACATATTGAAGAAATCCAAAAACAGCGCGATGGCTGCCGAGCAATAACCTTTTTCATCATAGCGGTGAATAATGCGTGAAGTGTCGAAGAGAACATAACCGCTGAAAATTAGCAAAATTCCCCTTTTTTAAAGGGAAACTGCGAGAGCCCTAAAAAGTACTTTTACGCTTCATCCAACGCTGCGATCCCTGGCAGATTTTTTCCTTCCAAAAATTCCAACGACGCGCCGCCGCCGGTGGAGACGTGGGACATTTGATCTTTCAATCCCATCTGTTTGACAGCTGCCGCGGAATCGCCACCGCCGATAATCGTTGTGGCGCCGCGCGACGTGGCGGCAGCTGTATCTTCGGCGATAGCGCGGGTGCCGCCTGCGAAAGGCTCCACTTCAAAACGTCCCATCGGGCCGTTCCATAAGATGGTTTTGGCATTCGCGATGACACTGCTGTATTCTGCGATTGTTTTCGGGCCGATATCCATTCCCATCATGTCGGCGGGAATGGAATCCGCGTCCACAAAAAGTACTTTTGCGTCAGTGGCGTCGCGATCCGCCACCAAAAAATCCTGCGGCAGGCGCAGATCCTTTCCGGCGGCGCGGGCCGCTTTCAGTAATTCGGCAGCGATGGGCGCGTCTTCTTCTTTGGAAAACGAAGTGCCCACTTCAAATCCCTGCGCTCTCACAAAGGCATAACTCATGGCGCCGCCGATCAGCAATGTGTCCACTTTTTCTAATAAGTTTTCAATCACGCCGATTTTGTCGCTGACTTTCGCGCCGCCCAGAATTGCAACGAAAGGCCGTTCCGGATTCTGTAATAACGGCCCCAGATATTCCAGTTCGCGCGCCATCAATAATCCCGTCACGCATGCGCCGCCGTTTTTGCGGACGAAATGCGCCACGCCTTCGGTGGAAGCATGCGCCCGATGCGCCGCGCCAAATGCGTCGTTCACATAGACATCGCCATGCGCCGCAAGTTGTTCTGCCAGCGCCGCGTCATTGGCTTCTTCGCCGGGTTCAAATCGCAGGTTTTCCAACAAAAGTACTTTTCCCGCAGGAAGATTTTGCGAGGCGTATATTGCCTGTTCTCCCACACAATGCGGAACGCATTCCACCGTTTGCCCCAGCAATTCGCTGAGCCTTTGCGCGATAACCGCTAAACGCAGTTCTTCCACCACTTCACCTTTTGGCCGCCCCAAATGTGCCATCAAAATCACAGCGGCGTTTTGATCTAATAAGTACTTTAGTGTCGGCAACGTTTCCACGATGCGCGCGTCATCGGTAATCGCGCCGTTGTTGTCCTGCGGCACATTGTAATCCACGCGCACCAAAACGCGTTTGTTTTTGACATCAATATCTTTCACTGTTTTTTTGCTCATAGAAAGAGTTTTATTAAATTGAGCAAGGTTGGGTAGGGGAGACCGTCAATTATTCATATCGCACTTGATATGGAGCTGATTTATACTAACTATTATGGCACAACAAATTATTGTAATTCTCATCGTTGCTGCCGCCGTGTTTTATATTGGCCGCATGTTGTGGAATACCGTGGCTGGTAAAGGCGGCTGCCACAATTGCAGCGCGAATCATACAGCGAAACCGAAATCCGCGACATTGCCGCAACATTTAATTCAAGTGGAAACTTTGCCCAAACATCACGACAAAACTAATTGATGCTTTCCATCCTGATCGTCAACTGGAACACCCGCGATTTATTGCGCGCCTGCCTGACTTCGTTGCAGCGCCATCTGCGGGATGAATATGAAATTATCGTGGTGGATAATGCCTCAGATGATAATTCTGCGCAGATGGTGCGGGATGGATTTCCGCAAGTTGAATTGATTGCTTCCTCTACAAATACCGGCTACGCCGCCGGTAATAATTTGGCCTATCAAAAAGCGCGCGGCGAATGGATTTGGCTGTTGAATCCCGACACGGAAATTGATGAGACATCGCTGCCGCAATTATTAAACTTCCTGAAAAAACATCCGCGATGCGGCGCGGCGGCATCACAATTGGTGGATGCAAAAGACGGTTCCACGCAGCAATCCTGCCGCACTTTCCCCACGCCGGCAGCGTTGTGGTGCGAAGCGTTTGGATTGGCAGCGCACTATCCACGCTCCCGAAAATTCGGTTTTTACAGAATGGGATGGTGGAATTACAATGAAACGCGCCAGGTCGATCAACCGATGGCATCCAGTTTATTATTACGCCGCGAAGCGATAGAATCCAGCGGCGGTTTGTTTGATGAAGATTTTCCGATCTATTTTAACGACGTGGATTTGTGCTGGAGATTGTGGGAACATGATTGGGAAATTTGGTATGTGCCGCAATCAAAAGTCCGCCACCACGGCGGCGCCAGCACCAGCCAGCGCAAGCCGGAAATGATCCGAGAATCGCATCAAAGTTTGGAGCGGTTTTACGAAAAACAATATCAGGGAAAATTGAATCCGCTGATTTATGAATTGACGATTGCGCTGATTCGATTGGGAAAATGGTGGCGTGTGAAACGGGCGCTACAAGCGGGGTAAAAGTACTTTTACTTCCCCCGCAACCCTAAGTCTGCCACACCGAATTCGTCGGTTGTGTTATACGTACTCTGATGCCATCCATTGAAATTATTTGCGTTGACCAAACCGAGCCACTCGAGTTTAAGAAGCTACCCTTCACAGTTGAGGCAGAAACACAACTCATTTCGCATCGTTCGCCTTCACCGTTGTTCCAGGCTGAATTTGATGATTTGAAAGGTTGCATTTATCATCTTGGCAGTCCAGCTTTACGCGATCCCACCTTTAATCATTACTACACAGCGTACGATTTATTGAGTAAAAAAAGGGGGACAGAGTGGTGGGACATTATACATTTTTCTCCCAAGTTCGTTCCGTCTATCAAAGTTTTTCTTGGCCAATTGCTTGCTGCTTCTCCGGCAAATAGAATACTCTTCACCAGCGACTATCAGTTTGGACCCGATGCTAAGCGATATAAAAGACCAATCACTCTTGAAAAATTTTGGCAATTGCACGATGAAAAGAAGTTGAAGATGAATGCATTGTATCCATTGAAGCCGTAAGCTGTTATGTCTCAGCCTTTACGAAAAAATCACTTCCCCCGCAACGCTAATTTCAACGCCTGATCCAACGTCTCCACCAGATGGAATTTAAGGCTGTCGCGCACTTCTTTTGTCAGGTCTTCCAAATCACGTTCGTTCTCTTTGGGCAGAATAATTTCCGTGATTCCGGCGCGGTGCGCTGCAAGTACTTTTTCTTTGACGCCGCCGATGGGAAGTACTTTTCCGCGTAGCGAAATCTCGCCAGTCATGGCAAATTCTTTGCGCACGGCGCGGCCTGTCAATGCCGACGCCAAAGCCACGCTGATGGCGACGCCGGCGGACGGGCCGTCTTTGGGAACGGCGCCGGCGGGAACGTGAATGTGTGCGTCCTGCGTTTCGGCCCAATCTTTGTCGAGCTTCAAATCGGCAAGGTGCGAACGGACGTACGTCATCGCCGCTTCGCAGGATTCTTTCATCACGTTGCCCAGATTTCCTGTCAATTTCGCATTGCCTTTGCCGCCGACAAGCGAGACTTCGACGGGCATCACTTCGCCGCCGAATTCGGTGTAAGCCATTCCCTGCGCCACGCCGATCTCGTCTTTGGATTGCGCCAAATCATGCGTAAATTTCTGCGGCCCCAAAAATTCGTGTAGCGATTTCGGCGTGACGGAAACTTTTTTCTTCCAGCTTTCCGTGGCCACCTGTCGCGCCACTTTGCGGCAGACCGAACCCACTTCGCGTTCCAGATTGCGCACGCCCGCTTCGCGCGTGTATTGCTGAATTAAGGCCATCGTTCCGCTGTCCGTAAAATTGATATGTTTTGCGAGCAGCCCGTTTTCGCTCATCTGTTTGGGGATGAGAAACTTCCGCGCGATGTTGAGCTTTTCCTGTTCGGTGTATCCGGGAAAACGCAGAATTTCAAAGCGATCTTTCAATGCCGCCGGAATGGTGTTGAGCAAATTGGCGGTGGCGATAAACATCACTTCGGAAAGATCAAACGGCACTTCCAGATAATGATCGCTGAAGGCGTTGTTCTGTTCGGGATCAAGCGCTTCCAATAAAGCGGATGACGGATCGCCGCGAAAATCCTGTCCCAGTTTGTCAATTTCGTCCAGCATGAAAACCGGATTTTTGACTTTGGCGCGGCGCAGCGCGGCGATGATGCGACCCGGCATCGAACCGATATACGTGCGCCGATGGCCGCGGATTTCGGCTTCGTCGTGAATGCCGCCGACGCTGACGCGGATGAACTCGCGTCCCAATGCTTTGGCGATGGATTTGCCGATGCTGGTTTTGCCGACGCCGGGCGGACCGGCGAAACACAAAATCGGCCCGCGCGAATTGGGATTCAATTTGCGCACCGCCAGATATTCCAGAATGCGATCCTTGATTTTTTCCAGCGCGTAATGATCCTCGTCCAGCACGTCCTGCGCCAGCTTCAAATCATAATGATCCTCGGTGCGTTTCTGCCACGGCAAGTCGCACAGCAATTCCACGTAAGTGCGGATGATGCCGACTTCCGGCGCGATGGGCGGCATTTTTTCGAGGCGGTTGATTTCGCTTTTGGCCTTTTGCAGCGCCTCTTCGCTCATGCCGGCTTCTTCGGCTCTGGCGCGCAATTGATCGGCTTCCTTGAACGACGAATCCTGCTCGCCCAATTTATCCTGGATCGCTTTGAGGCGCTCGCGCAAAAAATATTCGCGCTGATTTTCGTTCATGCCTTCGCGCACTTCGGCGTCCAATTCTTTATCGACTTCCAGCAATTGCAATTCGCGCGTGAGCAATTCCGCGACTTCCATGGCGCGCGGCAACGGTTCTAATGTTTCGAGAATTTTCTGGCGTTCCTCGGTTTTAATGTCGAGATAACTGGCGATGTAATCGGCCAGCGGCCCGGGATAATTTTCCTCGCCGATGTTGTGCATCACTTCGGACGGAATTTTCTGGGACAAACTGACGACTTGCTCAAAATGATTTTTCAGATACCGCGCCAGCGCCTCGGAAGATTCATCGAGATGCGATTCTTCTTCTTCGATCACGATAAAAGTACTTTTGATGTAGCCGGGACTTGTGGACGAATATCCCTTGACCTGGCAGCGCCGCGAGCAATCCGCCATGACGCGCACGTTGCCGTCGGGCAGTTTGATGTATTGAACGACTTCCGCCAGAATTCCGTAATCATACAAATCTTCCGGCGTGGGATCTTCGGTTTCCTCATCGCGCTGCGCCACCATCAGCACCATGCGATCATGTTGCTGCGCTTCTTCGAGCGCTGCTAAAGTGGAAGGGCGCCCCACCAAAAGCGGCAACGTCATGCCGGGAAACGGCACGATGCCACGGAGTGGGATGACGGGTAAATTGTAAATGTCGGCTTGGGAATTAGTTCGTTTGGAGGACATATAAAAGTACTTTTATGGTAAGAATTTTTCATCATACCATTCGGATTATCAATACAGGATAAAGCGCAGTGTAGCGAAGTTCCCCCTTGTAAAGGGGGTTAGGGGGATTTTAAAACGCATTGATTTGTGCGAACTTTTGCGGAATTTATTACGCTCAAAATCCCCCTGTATCCCCCTTTACAAGGGGGAATTTGTTCACGCCGCTTCGGCGGTTTGATCCATGTCGAGTTGCTCGATGTTTTGTTTCTTTTCTTTGCGGATCTGCTTAAGCTGATCTTCGCGCGTCACCAATTGCGGCTCCACGCCGTCGTTAATGGTTTCGGCTTTGATGATGCATTTCGTCACGCCTTTGCTGGACGGCACGTCGAACATCACGTTGGTCATCACTTCTTCCAAAACCGATCGCAACGCGCGCGCGCCGGTTTTACGTTCCAGCGCTTTGTGCGCGATGGCGGTAAGCGCTTCCGGTTCAAACGTCAATTCCACGCCATCGGCCTTGAGCATTTTGCTGAACTGTCGCGTGATGGCATTGCGCGGTTCGGTGAGAATGCGCACCATCGCTTCTTCGTCCAGCGGCGTTAGCGTGGCGATCATCGGCAGACGCCCGATGAATTCGGGGATGAAACCGAATTTCATCAGGTCGTCTGGCGTCGTGCTCATCAGCAATTGGGAACGCTCTTCGGTGTGTGTGATTTTGCCGGTCGGGATGGAACGGAATCCGATCGTCGATTCGCGAACGCGGCGCGCGATGATATCTTCCAATCCCTCAAAAGCGCCGCCGCAGATAAACAAAATTCCCGTGGTATCGATTTTTGTGTATTCTTGCTGCGGATGTTTGCGCCCGCCTTCGGGCGGAATGGCAGCAATGGTGCCTTCCAGGATTTTCAACAATCCCTGCTGTACGCCTTCGCCGGAAACGTCGCGCGTCAATGACGGGTTGTCGCTTTTGCGCGTGATTTTATCAATCTCATCAAGATAGATAATTCCCCGCTGCGCCTGCTCTATATTGCCGTCTGCGGCCTGCAATAACTTGAGCAAAATGTTTTCCACATCTTCGCCCACGTAACCGGCTTCGGTCAAATTGGTGGCGTCGGCAATGGCGAACGGCACATTGAGCATCCGCGCCAACGTCCGCGCCAGCAACGTTTTTCCGCAGCCCGTCGGGCCGATCAAACAGATATTGCTTTTTTCTAATTCCACATCTGGCGAAGGATCATTTTCCAAGATTGCCAAACGTTTATAATGATTATAAACCGCCACGGACAAAACGCGTTTTGCCTGTTCCTGGCCGATCACATATTGCTGAAGAATGTCATAAATTTCCGCGGGCTTGGGCAGCGCCGAAAGGTCGGCTTCCGCCGCCGCGGCCTGTGGTTCTTCTTTGACGATGATGTCGTTGCACAAATCCACGCATTGCGAGCAAATATAAACGCCCGGCCCGGCGATCAGATTGGAAACCTGTTCGCGCCGCTTGCCGCAAAAGGAACAGCGAATATCTTCGTCGTTTGTATTCTTATTTTCAAATGCCGGCACTACTTCTCCTTAACGCAACTCTTTGTTGAGGATATGGTCAATCATGCCATATGCTTTTGCTTCTTCCGCGCCGAGCCAATAGTCGCGCTCCACATCCTGAGCGACTTTTTCCACAGGCTGACCGGTGTGTTTGGCGATCACTTCGTTGAGGGTTTTTTTGTGGTGCATCATTTCGCGCAAATTGATTTCCGCGTCCGTCGCCACACCTTCAAAACCGCCGGACGGCTGATGAATCATCACACGCGCCAGCGGTGTTGCATAGCGCTTTCCTGCCGCGCCAGCACATAATAAAAGCGCGCCATAAGAAGCGGCCATGCCGGTGCAAATTGTCGCCACATCTGGCTTGATCGTCATGATAGTGTCGTAAATTGCATTGCCCGCGTAAATGCTGCCGCCGGGGCTATTAATATATAAATCGATATCGCGATCCGGATCTTCCTTTTCCAAAAACAAAAGCTGCGCCTGCACCAGCGAAGCCAGCGGATCGGTGATCGGCTCGTGAATAAAAATAATGCGATCGCGCAACAACCGCGAATAAATGTCATAAACCCGCTCGCCGCGGGGAGTGTCTTCTGAAACGTGTGGAACTAAAGGCATTTGGTCTCCTAAAAAGTACTTTTAAGAGTATAAGATGTACGGAGAGTTTTGGCAGTTGGTCGAAACAAGAAATCAAAACTACGGCCACAAGCCAGATAGTAGGAGATGTTTATAAAATACGCCTTTTATTCGGTGATCTTTCCCCCTGCTACAATCGCTTCCGCAATTTGTGCACGGCGTTGCATCAATAGTGCAGGATCCGTGGAAAAATCAGTCAAACTGGCGCTGATTGAATCGGGCACTTGCAAAAGTACTTTTGCCGAAGCCAGCCAGGCTTTACCGGCAGCATCCAGATTTTTCTTCGCTTCCACTGCCTTCGCCTGCTGCTGCAACATCCAGAGATATTCGTAATCTTCCATGCCGTCACGCAACGCTTCCCAGCGGATGGAATTGATCGGCGCGTCCACATTGGGCGTTTTATCCGTATTCGGATCGCGGCGCGGCGGATACAGCCAACGGCCATCACCATTGCCCCAGCGCCCGCCGCTGCTCGACCAACTCTCCGTATCTTTCCAGGGATCTTGCAACGAATCGGGATAAACGGATTTGCTGGTCCAGCACACTGTTGTCCAGATCAAAATTCCCTGCACCTTGTTTTTCCATGTTTGCCACAACCACAATCGCGGTTCGATGCCGGGACGATCAATGAACTCGCCCACATACGGCGCTTTTGGCACCGTGCAGATATACCACCAGAACTCCTTGCCCTGCGCCTGGAGACCGGCGGCCGTTTGGTGATTATATAAATCC